>ENA-UAOW01000303-UAOW01000303.1-human-gut-metagenome-genome-assembly--contig:-NODE-303-length-26218-cov-10.190918_pt1 | contig 26218 bp, 19 predicted proteins | sample MGYA00243470_ERZ654559 | MGnify/ENA primary metagenome ERZ654559 (study PRJEB26926, sample SAMN06164851) | human gut metagenome | biome: ENVO:00009003; feature: ENVO:2100002; material: ENVO:00002003...
TGCCCTGCACCTGCGAAGGGTCTTCGACCCTCTCGACACCCTTTTCGCGATTGAGATGAGCGCATCTGCATACTGTATGCGCGTGTTGCTCCCAAAGATCTACGAACGAAAATGCACCCCTCTTTCGGTGATTTGCCGAAGGAGGGGTGCTTGCTATCAGAAATCAGCAGTATCAGTAGTTTTCCGCCTTGACCATGAAGTAGCTCTGCGGATGCGCGCACACCGGGCAGATTTCCGGCGCTTTCTTGCCCACAACGATATGGCCGCAGTTCGCGCATTCCCAAATCACGTCGCCGTCCTTGGAGAACACAAGGTCATTTTCCACGTTCGCCAGCAGGCGGCGATAGCGTTCCTCATGCGCCTTCTCGATGGCGGCGACCATGCGGAATTTATGCGCAATCGCCGGGAAACCCTCGGCGTCCGCTTCCTCTGCCATGCGGACGTACATGTCTGTCCACTCGGCGTTCTCGCCCTCGGCTGCGTGCAGCAGGTTCGCCGCGGTATCCTTGATTTCGCCGCCCTCCAGCAGCTTGAACCACATTTTGGCGTGTTCCTTCTCGTTCGCCGCGGTTGCCTCGAAGAGTTCGGCAATCTGCACATAGCCGTCCTTGCGCGCCTTCGATGCAAAGTAGGTGTACTTATTGCGCGCCATAGATTCTCCCGCGAAGGCTTCCAGCAGGTTTTGTTCGGTTTTTGTGCCCTTAAGTTCCTTAGCCATGGTGAAAAATCCTCCTAATCGTTGGTTTAACGTGCATTTTGCAGAAGTCTGCTGGAATCATTATACCACAAAATTGAGAAATTTGAAACAGGATTTTTGCCTCCGCAGAGGCGAAATCCCTGCGCTGCACGCGCATATAAGTATGAAAGCAAAGTCAACTGAATCGCGAAATGCTTCAATCGCGAAAACTTGACATTGACGCGGCATGGAGTTCGTGGTATAATTCACAATGTATTCATATGCCAAGATAAAGGAGCAGTATGGATAAGAAGAACTATTGGGTCATTGCGCTGATGGTCGCACTTGCCGTCGGATTGCTGGCGGCGGTAACGCTGCTGCGTCCGAGCGGGGGTCAAAATGGCGAAATCGTCGTGACGGTGGATGGCGCGGAGTACGCCCGTGTGCCGCTGGGGCAGAAGCAGACATTGACCGTCACGCAGGAGGACGGCAGCGTCAACGTGATTGAGATCAGCGAGCGCGGCGCAGTGATGGCGTCCTCAACATGCCATAATCAGCTGTGCGTCCAAATGGGCGAAGTGACGCTGGACAACTGGGAGACGCGCCCCAATCAGCAATTCATTATCTGTCTGCCCAATCGGGTAAGTGTGGAATTGGTGGTGAAGGAATGAAAAAAACAGCGGTGCTTTCGGGGCTGATGGCGTTGACGCTGCTGCTGGGCGGATGCAGTGCGCAGCAGGCAGGCGGCGAAACCCCGACGACACCTCCCGCCGCGGCCGCCACGGTTGACCCGGCAGAAAAAACAACGGGTGTGGGTTTCTACTTCGACACAGTTGTGACCATCACGCTCTACGGCGCGGACGACACCCTGATGGAGGACATCTGGGCGGCTTGCAAGCGTTACGAGAACATGCTCTCCAAAACGGTGGAGGGCAGCGACGTCAGCCGCATCAACAACGCTCATGGGCAGACCGTGACCGTTGATGCGGAAACGTGGAACGTCCTCAACGAAGCGAAGAAGCTCAACCGCTTGACCGGCGGCGCGTTCGCCATCACGATTGCGCCCCTGACCGCGCAGTGGGACTTCACCGGCGGTACGAACCGTATGCCGACTGACGAGGAGCGCCTTGCCGCGCTGCCGCTGGTGGACGACGAGCAGCTCACGCTGGGCGAGAACAACACGGTTACGCTGCCCGCTGGGATGCAGATTGACCTCGGCGGCATTGCGAAGGGCTACATTGCAGACCGAGTGGCGGCACTGGTGCGTGGGCGGTGCAGCGGCGCAATGCTGAATTTCGGCGGCAATGTCTACGCCGTTGGGACGAAGCCGGATGGATCGGCATACCGCGTCGGCGTACAGGATCCGGACGAGCCGAACAGCAGCACCCCCACCGGCCTCATGTCCGTCACGAACAGCAGCAGTCCTATTGGCGTCGTATCCGTCATCGACCGCAGCGTCGTGACCAGCGGCATCTACGAGCGCGGCTTTACCATCGACGGCGTGCGGTATCATCATATCCTTTCGCCATGGACGGGACTGCCGTCTGATTCTGATTTGGCGTCGGCCACCATCATTGCGGAAAGCTCCATGGACGCGGACGCACTGGCGACAGCGTGCATCGTCCTCGGCAGCGAAAAGGCACTCCAGCTCACGCAGGAGAACGGCTATCCCGCGCTGATGATTCTGCGCGACGGCACGGTGATGATGAACGACCTGATGAAGCAATGGGGCTACACGTCCCTGCGATGATACGCTATTTTCCTCTGAAAATAGTATCAGCTTTCAATTTCACTTTTTCATAGTTCTCAGGAGGAGGCAATAAACCATGAGTGAAACCAAGACAACTCGGAAACAGCTTCCGGCGTACCTGATTCTGGCGCTGATTGCGCTGGCGGCGGCGCTGCTGCTGGCGGTGACGAATGCGATTACGGCGGGTCCCATCAAGGCGCATGAGGAAGCGGCGCAGAACGCGGCGTTCCAGAGCGTCATGGAGGCGGATTTCTTCAGCACCATGAGCATTCCGGATGGCTGCAATGTTACATCGCTGGTGGAAGCGAAGAAGGACGGCAAGACCATCGGCTACTGCGCGGTGTCCTCCGCCAAGGGCTACGGCGGCAATGTCGCTGTGACGCTGGGCGTTGATATGGATGGCAAAATCGTCGGCTGCCAGATTGGCGACACGAACTTTGCCGAGACGGACGGCTTCGGCGCACGTTGGAAAGAACCGGCTCGTGCGGAGACGTTCATTGGTCTGAGCGCGTTCGGCGGCGACACCATCGAAGCGATTACCGGCGCGACCGTCACCTCCAAGGCGGTGCTGGCGGCATCCAATGATGTGCTGAAGTGCATCAGCCATGTGCTGGGCAAGGACGTCGAAGGCGACGTGCTGGCGTTCGGCGTGAAGGAAGAAAAGCCTGCGCAGACGGTTGAGCTGACCGGCGACGTGCATCAGGGCAAGGCTGTTGGCTTTGGCAACGGCGAAGTGACCGCGCGTTTGACGCTGAATGATGATGGCACGATTGCGGCGCTGGTTATCGACGCTTCCACGCAGACGCCCGGCTTCGGCACGCGCTGCGCGGACGAAGAGTTCACGGCGCAGTTCATCGGCAAGAGCGGCCCGTTTACCCTGAATGAAAATGTGGACGGGCTGACCGGCGCGACCATCACCTCGACGGCGGCAGTGGAAGCTATCAACGCGGCGCTGACTTCGCCCGCGATGGCGGCGGAAGACCTTGAACCCGCTGCGACGGAAGCACCTGCTGCGACGGAAGCACCCGCTGCGCAGACTGCGGAAGTTAAGACGGCAACGGCTGCGGGCTACGATGGCAACGACATCACGGTGCAGGTGACGGACGACAATGGCGTGATTACCTCCCTGACGGTGGATGCGTCCACGCAGACGGCGGGTCTGGGTCAGAAGTGCGCGGAGGAAGCGTTCACGAGCCAGTTTGTTGGCAAGAGCGCGCCGCTGACGCTGGGCGATGGTATTGACGCGGTGGCAAGCGCGACGATTACGTCTCAGGCGGTTGTAGACGCGGTGAACAGCCTGTATGCAGCGGCTGAACCCGTGGAAGAACCGACGGAAGCCCCTGCCGCGACGGAAGCACCCGCTGTGCAGACTGCGGAAGTTAAGACGGCAACGGCTGCGGGCTACGATGGCAACGAAATCACGGTGAACGTGACGGACGAAAACGGTGTGATTACGTCCCTGACGGTGGATGCGTCCACGCAGACGCCGGGTCTGGGACAGAAGTGCGCGGAGGAAGCGTTCACGGCGCAGTTCATCGGCAAGAGCGCACCGCTGACGCTGGGCGAAGGCATTGACGCGGTGGCAAGCGCGACGATTACGTCTCAGGCGGTCGTAGACGCGGTGAACAGCCTGTATGCAACGGCTGAACTTGTGGAAGAGCCGACGGAAGCACCTGCTGCGACGGAAGCACCCGCGAAGGCGCAGTCGCTGACGGTCAAAGGCTGGCATGACGGCGTGGTGGTGACGGTGGAGGTCGATCAGAACCTCGTCATCACGGCGCTGACGGTGGATGCTTCCGGCGAATTCTACGCGCTGGGCGGCAAGTGTGCCGACGAAGCGTTCACGGCGCAGTTCATCGGCAAGAAAGCGCCGCTGACGCTGGGCGTGGACATCGACGCGGTGACGGGCGCGACGCTGACCTCTCAGGCGGTTGTCGATGCGGTCAACCAGCTGGCGAAGTAATACATGAAGAACGGGCAGGACGTGTGTGATGCGTCCTGCCCGTTTTGTGTTGCGGTGATATGCGGTTATCAGGCTATTTGGTCGCGCCCATCTGGCGCGACACAGCATAGGTGATGGAAAGAGTGGCTTGGGGGCGCGTCTGAGGACGCGCGAAGTTATACTATTTCCAGATTCACCTGCGCCATCTGCTTGCGCCTTTTCCCTTCTGGCGTCCGCTCATTCCACTTAGCGTAGCGCTGCTACGCTGCGTTTCATTCACGTTAGCCAGAATGAAAAATTCGCGGCGCATCTTGGCGCATTTTCATCTGGAAATAGTATTACTGGCAGAGACGCTTCGCTGCCTGCGCCGTGTTGGCGGCTTCCTTGGAGTTGAGCGTCCGAGGAACGGTTGGGGCGTTGCCCCAAACCCCACCAGAGGCGCTGCCTCTGGACTCCGCAAGGGGGAAGCCCCCCTTGACCCCTCCGCGCGATTGAGTTGGTTTCACTCCCATACTGCTTCCGCGTGTTTATTTTTTCGGCGTCAAACCCAGTTTACCCGCGCATTCATCCATATCCAGCGTCGCAAAATAATCCTGTGCGGTCTCCGCGCGGCGAATCAGCTTATAGCCGCCTTCCTGCGTATACAGCACCTCTGCCGACCGCAGCCGCCCATTATAATTATACCCCATCGCATGACCGTGCGCACCGGTGTCATGAATCACCAGCAGGTCACCGATCTTGATTTCCGGCAGGGCGCGGTCGATGGCGAACTTGTCGTTATTTTCGCACAGACTGCCGACGACGTCATAGATGTGGTCATGCGGCAGGCTTTCCTTCCCGCAGACGGTGATGTGGTGGTACGCGCCGTACATCGCAGGGCGCATGAGGTTCGCGGCGCAGGCATCCACGCCGATGTAGTCCTTGTAGGTGTGCTTCTCGTGAATCACGCGCGTGACGAGCCAGCCCATATTGCCGGTCATCCAGCGCCCCAGCTCGGTTTTCAGCGCAACGCCGCCCTGTGGGAAAATCTCCTCATAGACCTTGCGGACGCCTTCGCCGACGGCCAGAACGTCCGTCGCGGGCTGGTCGGGGCGGTAGGGGATGCCGATGCCGCCGGAGAGGTTGATGAACGCCAGCTCCAAGCCGGTTTCGGCGGCGAGGTCGCGGCCGCAGGTGAAGAGAATCTTCGCCAGCGCGGGGTAGTAGCTGTCGTCGGTGTTGTTGGAGGACAGGAAAGCGTGCAGCCCGAAGCGCTTTGCGCCAAGTTCTTTCAGGCGCTTCAAGCCCTCCTGCAATTGGGCATAGGTGAAGCCGTATTTCGCGTCGCCCGGATTGCCCATGATTTCGTTGCCGATTTTGAAGTCTCCGCCGGGGTTATAGCGGCAGCAGATGGTTTCGGGAATGCCGCCGTGCTGACGGAGAATGTCAATATGGGTGATATCATCGAGGTTGACGAACGCGCCGAGACGGCGGGCATCGTCGAACTCATGGTAGGGCATGGCGTTGGCGGAGAACATGATGTCCCGCCCGGAGAATCCGCAGGCGTCCGCGAGCATCAATTCCGTGTCGCTGGAGCAGTCCACACCGCAGCCCTCCTCCTTCAAAATGCGGAGGATAGCGGGGTTCGGCAGCGCCTTGATGGCGAAATATTCCTCAAAATCTTCGCACCACGCAAATGCCTGCTTCAGCGTGCGGGCATTGCGGCGGATTCCGGCTTCGTCGTAGAGGTGGAAGGGGGTCGGGTACTTGGCGGCGGCGTTTTCAAATACCGCGTCAGAAAGCGAAAAATTCGGCATGGCAGTTCACTCCGATTAACTTATTGGATTCCGCGTCAATATAGCACAGAATGCGGGGGAATGCAAGTTTTTCTGTTGTACAGGCGAAGAAAAGGAAAAAATGCGGCGGGAAAAATCGAATTCGGGTATGATTCCGGCGAAACCCCAGCAAAATACTCGATTTTTTCCGGGAACCCTTGTAATTTCGGGGGAATGCCGTTATAATGGTGCAATGCCCGGTATCATATTTTCTCGGGTGATACTACTTCCAGATTCGCCAGCGCCGTCTGATTGCGCCTTTTTGATTCTGGAAATGGTATAGAATGGAGAAGGAGGAAACGATTCTATGGAAGAAGCAACGACTCGCAGTAATTTTGTCTGGGAGGCCGTCGAACAGGATTTGAAGGATGGTCGCTACACGCAAGTGCATACGCGGTTTCCTCCTGAACCCAACGGCTATATGCACATTGGCCACTGCAAGGCGCTGATTACGGACTTCCTGACGGCGGAGAAATTCGGCGGCAAGTGCAACCTGCGCTTTGACGATACGAACCCCGCGAAGGAAGACACCGAGTTTGTCGAAGCCATCAAGAACGACATTCACTGGCTGGGTTTTGACTGGACGGGCGGTCTGTATTACGCTTCTGATTATTACGATAAGTGCTACGAAATCGCGGAGGACTGGATTCGGCGCGGTCTGGCGTATGTGGACGAGCTGAACAAGGAGCAGATGCGCGAATACCGCGGCACGCTGACTAAGCCCGGCAAGAATTCGCCGTGGCGCGACCGTCCCGCCGAAGAGAGCCTTGACCTGTTCCGCCGGATGCGCGCGGGCGAATTTGCCGAGGGGCAGTACACTCTGCGTGCCAAGATTGACATGGCGTCGCCCAACATCGTCATGCGCGACCCCACCATGTACCGCATCCTCTACAAGGAGCACTGGCGCACGGGCAAGAAGTGGTGCATCTACCCGATGTACGACTTCGCGCACCCGATTGGCGATGCGCTGGAAGGCATCAGCCACTCCCTCTGCTCGCTGGAATACGAAATTCACCGCCCGCTGTATGACTGGGTGGTGGAGCACAGCCAGTCCATGCTGCCGGCACGTCCTCGCCAGATTGAGTTCGCCCGCCTGAACATGACCCGCACCGTGATGAGCAAACGCAAGCTGCGCGCGCTGGTCATGGGCGGCTACGTCAAAGGCTGGGATGACCCGCGTATGCCCACGCTGTCGGGTCTGCGCCGCCGCGGCTGCACTGCCGCTGCGATTCGCGATTTCGTCAGCCGCATCGGCTTGAGCAAGGCGGATTCCACCGTGGATACCGCGCTGCTGGATGCCTGCATCCGCGACGATTTGGGTGAAAAAGCGGCGCGCGTGATGGCGGTGCTGCACCCGCTCAAGGTGGTGCTGACGAACTGGGATGCCGACAAGACGCTCACGCTGACGGTCGAAAATCACCCGAAGCACCCCGAAATGGGCAGCCACACAGTCACGTTCGGGCGCGAGCTGTACATTGAGCAGGAGGACTTCATGGAAGTGCCTGCGAAGAAGTTCCAGCGCATGTACCCCGGCTTCGAGGTGCGCCTGAACGGGGCGTACATCGTCAAGTGCGAGGGCTGCAAGAAGGACGAAAACGGCAACGTCACCGAAGTGTACTGCACGGTGGACATGGACAGCCTGTCCGGCAGCGAGGGCGCTGACCGCAAGATTAAAGGCAAGACGCTGCATTGGGTGAGCGCGGCGGACGCTGTGCCGTTTGAGGCGCGCCTCTACGACCCGCTGCTGGCGGATGACAGCGCGCTGGAGGACGAAACCGAGCCGATCGCCGAGGATGCGGTGGATGCGGAAGAAACCGAAGAGGCAGAGGAAGCGGACGCGAATCTGTCCCGCGCGGATTATGACTTCCTGAAGAAGCTGAATCAGCACAGCCTGACGGTGGTGCGCGGCGTGATTGAGCCGTATGCGAAGGAATGCGCGCCGGGGACGGCACTGCAGTTCCTGCGCACGGGCTATTTCTGCAAGGACCCGGATTCCACGGCGGAGCTGCCGGTGTTCAACCGCACGGTTGGGCTGCGGGATGCTTTTGCGAAGGCGGCTAAGTAAGGAAATTGCTTTTCTGCGGGAAAGTGCTTTTGCGGAGCAGGGGGGCGCCTCTGCGGAGGCGACAAGGGGGCATGAAAACAGACGAAGCCTGCGCTCGCCCTCTGGTCGCTCCCGCAGGAGCGAAATCCCCGCATAAACACGCGGACACTGCATGAGAGTGTCACCAATCCAATCGCGCGAAAGGGTCAAGGGAGGAACTCCCTTGCAGGGTGCAGGGACAGCGTCCCTGCTGGGGTCAAGGGGCAACGCCCCTTGGTCTCCCCCAAAATCAACACGCGGGCATAGTATGAGAGAGCGCTCAACTCAATCGCGTGAAAGGGTCAAGGGAGGAACTCCCTTGTGGGGTCAAGGGGCAACGCCCCTTGCGTCCCCCAATATTACCAAGAGAGAAGCAGTAGGAGGCCGAAATGGCGCAGAGTAAGAAGAATGGCAAGACGAACCGAACGGGGAGGACGGCGAAGCAGAAGCGAATGCCACGGTATGAGGCGGATTCGCTGGCGGCGTGCCTGATGGTGGGCATATTGCTGCTGGCGACGGGCATTCTGACGCTGCTTGGCGCGGGATTCGGCTTGCAGCATGAGGTGTTCCGGTATCTGCGGCAATTTTCGTCCTCCATGTTCGGGTCGATGACGCTGCTGATGACCTTCGCGCTGATTGCCGCTGGCGTGGCGCTGCTGATTTCCACGACGCGCAAAGTCAGTCGGCGATATGTGGCAAGCTATGCGATTCTCGTTGTGCTGCTCAGCGGCTTTGTGTCGCTGATGACATTCGTAACATCGTCGGAAGGACAATTCCCCCTGCTGGACTATATCGCCCAAAAAACCGGGTCGGACGCGTTCAGCGGCATGATGTCCCGCAGCATGACGTACGGCATGAAGGGCTACGGCGGCGGCATGGTCGGTATGCTGCTTGCGTGGCCGCTGTGGAAGTTCTTTGGCGCAGGGCTGGGGGCAGTCATGCTTGGCCTGCTGATGGCGGTCGATGTCCTCGTCGGCGGATGGTCGCTGTTCCGCCGCCTGTATGGCTGGACGGGCGAGAAGCTCGTGCAATTGCGCGAGAAGCAGGCGAAGCGCGCGGAAGAAGCAGCGGCGGAGGAAGCACGCCGTCAGGAGCAGGAACGTCAGCGGCAGCTGGCGGAAGAACAGGAGCGGATTCGCCAAGGAAATGCGGCGAACGCGGCTTATACGCAGAATACCCCGTCGCCCTACGCCCGTCCCGGAACGGAGAAGGGGCGCGTCGTCAGCCCGTATACGCAGTATCCGAATGCCCCTGTGCAGCCCGTGATGCCGCAGAATCCGCCGGTGCGGAAGCAGCCGATGCCGCAGGGAAAGCCCGTTCAACCCGTGACGAGCCGGAAGAACAACAAGATTGGTTTTGCGCCGTCTGCGGAGGAACTGGGACAGACCGGCTTTGCAGATGATTGGACAACGCCGCGCCGGAAATCCGCATGGAGTGACTCGCAGCCGTTTACGCAGCCGACGTACCCGATGGGGCAGGTTGCGGCAGAACCGCCGCAGATTCCGACCTACGAGCAGCCGAAGCAGTCCGCGCCCAGCGGCGTTGGGGAGCCGGCGACATACAGCTGGAACGACATGCCCGCGCAGCCCGCGCCGATGCAGCAAACGGCGGACGCTGTGCCGGAGACGGAGCAGAATCCGCCGATGATGCAGTGGACGCAGCCCACAATGCCGACCCAGCCGACGGCGGCGGTAGATGCGCCGCAGGAAACGCAGGAGATGCAGGAGGAAATTCTGCCGAAAGCCCCGGAAGAAACGCCTGCGGATTTGCCCGAAGCCGTGTCCGCGGACGATGCGTTCGACGATGACGCGGATTTCCCGGCGGAACTGGATGACCGCCCGCCGTGGGAAGAGCCGGAGGATGCGCCGAAGAAGGTGCTTGCGCCCGTGCTGACGCAGGAACGCCCCGCAGGCGCGTGGCAGCCGGATTTGAACCTGCCCGCGCAGCCGATCAGCGGCGGCACGACGAACGTTCCCGCCGCTTTGCAGCAGCCGGAGAATGTTCCCGCAGCGGTTCAGCCGGGCATTCAGGTCGCAAAGGCAACGACGGAGGCACCGTCCGGCGGACCGAGCACGACGGGTGTATCCGCCACATCCACCTTCAACCCCGAAGTGCCGTACACCTATCCGCCGATGATGCTTCTGCGCGATCCGCTGGGTCAGCAGGGAGTCAACGCAGAGGAAGACGAACTGCGCACGCAGCGGCTGGAAGAGACGCTCAAGTCCTTCCGCATCCCCGCGAAGGTGCGCCACATCACCCACGGCCCGGCAATTTCGCGCTTTGAACTGGAAATCGCCCCCGGCATCAAGGTCAATAAGGTGACGAACCTGAACCACAATATCGCGATGAACATGGCGGTCAAGTCCGTGCGAATTGAAGCGCCGATTCCGGGCAAGGCGCTTGTCGGCGTGGAAGTGCCCAACAGCACGCGCACGACGGTCACGCTCAAGGAAGTGCTGCAATCTGACGTGATGCACAAGGCGAAAGGCCCGCTGACTGTCGCGCTGGGCAAGGACATCGCGGGTGCGCCAATCCTGTGCAACCTCGCGAAAATGCCGCACCTGCTGATTGCAGGCGCGACGGGTTCGGGCAAATCCGTGTGCATCAACACAATCATCAATTCGCTTTTGTACCGCTGTTCGCCCAAGGAAGTCCGCATGATTCTCGTTGACCCGAAGGTGGTTGAACTGCAGTGCTACAACGGCATTCCGCACCTGCTGATTCCGGTGGTGTCCGACCCGCACAAGGCGAGCGGCGCGCTGGCGTGGGCAGTTGGGGAAATGATGGACCGCTACAATAAGTTCCAGGAGAAGGGCGTGCGCGCCATCGACGGCTACAACGAAGCGCTGGATGAGGACGAAGAGCCGATGCCGCGCATCGTGATTGTCATTGACGAATTGGCGGACCTGATGATGACCTGCAAGAAGGAAGTCGAGGAGCGCATCTGCCGTCTGGCACAGCTGGCGCGCGCGGCAGGCATTCATCTGGTCGTCGCGACGCAGCGCCCGTCGGTGGACGTCATTACGGGTCTGATTAAGGCGAACATCCCCAGCCGAATCGCCTTCAAGGTGTCCTCGAACGTGGACAGCCGAACGATTCTTGACCGCAACGGCGCGGAACAGCTGCTTGGTTACGGCGACATGCTGTATATGCCGATGGGCGAATTCACCCCCATCCGCGTGCAGGGCTGCTTCCTGACCGATGATGAAGTGAATGGCATTACGGACTTCATTCGCCAGTATTCGCCGGCGAACTACGACAGCGGCGTGCTGGATGAACTCGACCGCTTGGCGAACATGGGCAACGACGGCGACGAGGACGACCCAGATGCGAATTCGACGGTGGACGAATACTCCTCCGCTGACCGCGACCTCTTCTCGCAGTGCGTGGAAATGGCGGTACGCGACCGTGAAGTCTCGACGAGCCTGATTCAGCGCCGCCTGAAACTGGGTTACGCGCGCGCTGGGCGCTTGGTAGACGAAATGGAGCAGCGCGGCATCATCTCCGCGAAGGACGGTGCGAAACCCCGCCGCTGTCTGATTTCGATGGAGCAATACGAAGCCATGAAAGCAAGTGGGGAGCTGAAGTAAGGGGGAGGCGCCAGAGGCTCTGCCTCTGGACTCCGCAAGGGGCTTTGCCCCTTGACCCTTCCGCGCGATTCAGTTGGTGACACTATCATACTTCTTCCGCGTGTTTACCCAAAGAACCTTCGGTTCATATGGGAAAGCACGACCCCAAAAAGAAAACCTTCGATTACAAATCAAGTAGCATGGTGGAGGACTGCGAAGGGGTCAAGGGGGCGACCGCAGACTTCGTCTGTTTTCATTGCCCCCTTGTCCCCTCCGCAGAGGCGAAACCCTCTGCATGAAAAAGACCAGTTTCATAGAACCTCAAACGAAAGGAACAACAATACAGAAAAAACCCTCATCTGCTTTGGGAGGTGGCAAAGCAATGTCCTACTTGCCCGATTACATCACTTGGCGCGGCGATCTTCCCTTCGCCGCTGACCCCGCCAATGACCTTGATACCCTCGTGATGGCGGCACTGTCTTACATCGACCTGCCCGCGGAAACGCAAGTCTTCGCCCAGTGCGCGAAATCTGTTCCACCCGATGACCCGGACGACCATTTCCGGGGCGAATGCCGCCGACTGCTTCAGCAAATCGCGAAAAGCAGCCGCTTTGGGGCATTGACGGTGCGCGACGCAGTGTCCGTCCTCAATGACGAAATCCAGTTCGCAGCCATGACGGTGGACTTGCCCGACGGAACGCATATGATTGCCTTCCGCGGCACGGACGGCAGTCTGACCGGCTGGCGGGAGGATTTCGCCATGTCGTTTGAAAGCCCTGTTCCGGCGCAGGCGGCGGCGCAAAAGTACCTTGAACGCCACCTGACGCAGGATGCGGGTGACGTCATTGTGACGGGTCACAGCAAGGGCGGCAACCTCGCCGTCTACGCCGCCGCGCACACCAAGGCGGACTTGCAGGGGCGCATCCGCCGCGTCGTCAGCTTCGACGGGCCGGGCGTGGATGACGAAACCGCCGCGTCCGACGGATACGCCGCCGTGGCGAGCCGCATCATTGCCTATGTGCCGCAGTTTGCGGTCGTGGGGCTGCTGATGGCGGCGCACCCGGTGCATCGTGTCGTCATCTCGGACAACAACGGTATCATGCAGCACGACCCGTTCTCGTGGGAAGTGCGGGGCAAGGATTTCTGCTATGCCGAGGATCTGGACAAGGGCAGCGTTCTGGTCAACCAGACGGTTCACCAGTGGCTGGCACAGTGCACCCGCGAGCAGCGCCGCAAGTTCGTGGATGCTATCTTCGACCTGCTGGCATCGACGCAGCGCATCAATTGGAAGGAAATGCGCAAGGATGTCCACGCGGGAGTGACGGCGATTCGCGGCGTGCGGGAACAAATCGACATTGAAACGGCGCGGATGATTGCGAACCTGCTGGGGCGCTTGGCGGTTATCGGCGCAGGCAATGCGCTGGAAATGCTCCGCCAGAAGACCCCATTCCAGCAGGAATCAGCGCAGAAAGAACAGGGAGGGCTTGAACATGTTTGACGAGGCACAGAAGGAAACTTTGCGCGCGGAAATCAACCGCATTTTGGATGAATCCGTTGGTGCGCTGATGGATGCGGGGCATCTGGAGAGCGGCAGCGTGATTGTGCTGGGCTGTTCGACGAGCGAGATTACGGGCGCGCGCATCGGCAAGGGCAGTGTGCCGGAATTAGGCGAGATTGTGGCGGAAGCGATGCTGGCGGCGTGCAAGGGGCACGGCGTTCATGCGGCGTTCCAGTGCTGCGAGCACCTGAACCGCGGGATTGTGGTGGAGAAGGCGGTGCTGAAGGAACTGGGACTGACGCAGGTGCGGGCCATTCCGCAGCCGAAAGCTGGCGGCAGTGTACCAGCGGCGGCGTGGAAGAAGATGGAGAAACCCGCCTTGGCGGTGAGCATTCAGGCGGACGCGGCGATTGATATTGGCGATACGCTGGTGGGAATGCACATTCGTCCGGTGGCAGTGCCGCTGCGGATTTCGACGAGCCATGTGGGACATGCGAATTTGGTGATGGCGTATTCACGGCTGCCGTATATCGGCGGTGCGCGTGCGGTTTACACGGAGTAAGGGCAAAAGAGGATAAACGCGCGGGCAAAGCATGATAACGCGACCAGCTCAATCGCGCGGAGGGGTCAAGGGGGACTTCGTCCCGTTTTATTTCTCCTTGCAGGGTGCAGGGACAGCGTCCCTGCCAGTAACTTTGCGCTCCCGCAGGAGCCCCCCCAAGCTGTTTTGCTCACAATTTGCACATTGTCGTGCCAGATGGGCGCGGACGACCAGCATGGGAGAAGGTTTTCTCTCGGTGCTGGCCTTTTTTGTTGCCGGGGGGATTCGCATCTATCCCCCCCTCTTTTTCGGGAAAAAAGTTTCCGAAGTGTGCATTCTCTCCTTGCGCGAAGAGGAAAAGTATGCTACAATACCCACGGATAGAAGCGTTTGAAAGGGCAGGAGGATTTCCGCCTGTCCGGGAAAACGTTTTCGGAGATAACCCTGACGATGAATTACGTAAGGAGGATTTCTCTTATGCAGTTCGGTTACTTTAGTGATGCTGCGCGCGAGTACGTCATCACCGACCCGCGTACGCCCATGCCGTGGGCAAACTACCTCGGCTCTCCGGAATACGGCGCGATTGTGACCCAGAACGCCGGCGGATACAGCTTCGTCAAGTCCGGCGCGGCGGGACGCATCCTGCGCTATACCTTCAACCAGTTCGATGAGCCAGGGCGCTATGTCTATCTGCGGGATGACGAAACGGGCGATTATTGGTCGGCAACGTGGCGGCCGGTGGAGAAGCCGCTGGAACAGTACAAGACCATCACCCGTCACGGCACGAGCTACACGGAGGTCGAAAGCACATACAGCGGCATCGAGAGCAAGACGCTGTACTATGTGCCGCTGGGCGCGACGCACGAGGTTTGGCGCGTGGCGGTGACGAACAAGTCCGATAAGCCCCGCACCATCTCCGTTTTCTCTTACTGCGAGCTGACCACTGAGAGCAACTATGAGCAGGATTTGGTCAACCTCCAGTATACGCAGTTTATCACCACAACGACCTTCCACGGTGACCATATCATCGAGCATATCAACCAGTTCTGCGGCGTGAATGCGGACGGCGAAAACGGCCGCGAGCGCTTCTTCGGTCTGGCAGGCAGCCCGGTCAAGAGCTACACCGGCCGCCGCGAACGCTTCCTCGGTCAAGGGCGCTTCTCCAACCCCAAGGGCGTTGTGGATGGCGACCTGGGCAATTCCCTCAACTTCAATGGCAACCCCTGCGGTTCGCTGCACACGGTGCTGACGCTCCAGCCCGGCGAGACGAAGACGATTGCGTTCCTGCTGGCGCAGAAGGGCGAAAAGGCGGCGCGTGCGCTGCTGGACAGCTATGCCAACGTCGCGGATAAGGTGGACGGCGAACTGAAAGCGCTGGTTGATTACTGGCACGGCGAGCTCTCCGGCTTGACGGTCAACACGCCCGACGCGAATTTCAACAGCATGATCAACACTTGGAACGCCTTCCAGTGCTTCACGACGTTTGTCTGGAGCCGCGCGGCGTCCCTCATCTACTGCGGTCAGCGCAACGGTCTGGGCTACCGCGACACGGTGCAGGACATTCAGGGCATCATCCACCTTGATCCGAAGATGGCGAAGGAACGCCTTGTGTTCATGCTCAGCGCGCAGGTGCATCACGGCGGCGGTCTGCCGCTGGTGAAGTTCAACCACAACGCGGGGCACGAGGATTCCCCGGAGGACGACAGCTACGTCCGCGCCACGGGTCATCCGCATTATCGCGCGGACGATGCGCTGTGGCTGTTCCCGACCGTTTATAAGTATATCGCCGAAACGGGCGATACCGCGTTTATGGACGAGGTCATTCCGTATGCGACGCACGGCGAAGGCACGGTGCTTGATCACCTGAAGCGCGCGATTGACTTCTCCATGAATCATCTGGGCGCGCATGGTATGCCGGCGGGTCTGCACGCGGACTGGAACGACTGCCTGCGTCTGGGCGCGGCGGGCGAATCCTCCTTCGTCGCCATGCAGCTGTATCTCGCCCTGCGCCTGCTGGATGAACTGATGCCCAACAAGCCGGAGAACGACGAATACCGCGTCTACCTGCGCCAGAAGGCGGAGGAACAGAAGGCGCTCATCAACCAGCACTTCTGGGAGGATGACCGTTTCCGCCGCGGTTACAGCGAGCAGGGCAGCATCATCGGCAGCAAGAACGATCCCGAAGCGTCCATGTGGCTCAACCCGCAGTCTTGGGCGGTCATTTCCGGCCTGGCAACGCCTGAACAGGCGGAAAAGGCCATGCAGACCGCGTTCGAGCAGCTGAACACGCCCTTCGGTGTGGAAATCATGGCGCCCTGCTACAAGCAGCACGCTTTCGACGGCGCGAACATGCTGCTGTTCAATCCCACGACGAAGGAAAACGGCGGTATCTTCTGCCAGATTCAGGGCTGGGCGATTCTCGCGGAAGCGTTGCTGGGTCACGGCGACCGCGCGTTCCAGTACTTCACGGAGAGCTGCCCCGCCGCCTACAACGACCGCGCGGAGCTGCGTGAAGCGGAACCCTATGTCCACACGCAGTTCATCGAGGGTCACGAGACGCCCCAGCCGGGCCGCGCGCATGTGCACTGGCTGACCGGCACGGCATCGACGGTCATGGTCGGCTGCGTTGAGGGTATTCTGGGTCTGCGCCCGACGCCCGAAGGACTGGTCATCAGCCCGGCGATTCCCGCGTCTTGGGACGGATTCACGATGGACAAGACCTTCCGCGGCAAGCGGCTGCACATTGTGGTGGACAACACCGCCCACCACGAGAGCGGCGTGAAGCAGGTGCTGGTCAACGGCACGGAAGTTTCCGGCGTGCTGACGGACGCTGTGCTGACCGATGGTGCGGAAATCAAGGTTATCATGTAATCAGATACGCAAAAGCCTCCGGAAGTGGCAATTATCAGCTGCTTCCGGGGGCTTTATCATCTCGCATCAAGAAAAAAGGGCACGACCTGCATTGCTGCAAGCCGCGCCCTTTGATGTTTCGGGATTATGCCCAGGGATTCTCCGTGGGATAGGGCAGGGACTTCGGCTGATTCCAAGCGATGTCCTGCACGCCGAGGTACTTGAAGACCTCGAAGAGCTGCTTCGCGCAGTGGTCGAACGCCACAGCACCGTGATGCGGATAGCGCTTCTGCACCAGCACATGACGGTAGAAACGACCCATTTCGTTGATGGCGAACACGCCGATGCCGCCGAAGGAGCGGGTCGCGACGGGCAGCACTTCGCCCTCCGCGATGTAGGAGCGCACCACGCCGTCAGAATCGCACTGCAAGCGGTAGAACGTGATGGGGCTGGGCGCGATGTCGCCTTCCAGCGTGCCGCGGGTGAAGTCCGGATCGCTGCCGGCGGGCTCCAGCAGGCGGTGCTGAATCAGCTGGTACTTGACAGCGCGGTTGTCGCACATCTTGCAGGACGGCGTGTTGCCGCAGTGGAAGCCCATGAAGGTGTCCGTCAGCTTGTAATCGAACTTGCCCTTGATGTCCTCGTCGTAGATGTACTGCGGGACGGAGTTGTTGATGTCCAGCAGGGTGACAGCATCGCCGGTCACGCACGCGCCGATGTATTCGCTCAGTGCGCCGTAGATATCCACTTCGCAGGCAACCGGGATGCCGCGGGAGGCCAGACGGGAGTTGACATAGCAGGGTTCAAAGCCGAACTGGGACGGGAACGCCGGCCAGCACTTGTCCGCAAAGACAACGTACTTGCGCGCGCCCTTGTGGGCCTCTGCCCAGTCCAGCAGCGTCAGCTCGAACTGCGCCATGCGCTCGCACAGCTCCGGATAATATTTGCCCTCGCCCATTTCCTTCGCCATGTCTTCGCAGACAGCGGGGATGCGGGCGTCGCCAGCATGTTCCTTGTAAGAGACGAGCAGATCCAGCTCGGAGTTCTCTTCGATTTCCACGCCCAGCTCATACAGACCCTTAATCGGGGCATTGCAGGCGAAGAAGTCCTGAGGACGCGGGCCAAAGGTGATGATCTTGAGGTTCTTCACGCCGATGATGGCGCGGGCAATCGGGATGAATTCCGCGATCTTGTCCGCCAGTTCATCCGCCGTGCCGATGGGGTATTCCGGGATGTAGCCCTTCAGGTGGCGCATACCCAGATTGTAGGAGCAGTTCAGCATACCGCAGTAAGCGTCGCCGCGGCCGTTAATCATGTCGCCGTCGCCTTCCGCCGCCGCCACAAACATGCACGGACCGTCGAAATTCTTCGCAATCAGCGTTTCGGGGGTTTCCGGGCCGAAGTTGCCGAGGAACACGACCGCCGCGTTGCACTCGTTCGCCTTCAGTTCCTCAACCGCCTTGAGCATGTCCTTCTCGTTCTCCACCGTCGTCTTGATTTCGACGATGTCGAGCTTCTTCTGGCCGCACTTTTCCGCAATCGCGGCACGGCGCTTTTCGCTCAGCGCAATCGGGAAGCAGTCGCGGGAAACCGCAACCAGACCCAGCTTCACAACGGGAATATTCTGCATCAGAAAAGCCTCCTCTTAATGACTCTGATTCAGGGTGTACCTACTCGTAGTATACCGCGTTCGCCGTGATTCGTCAAGAGATTGCAGGCGCAATTCTTGCAAGAAAACGTGCAGATTTTGCCCAATTCATACTATTTTCAATGAAAAAGCTCTGCTATCGTATTCCGGGGGCACATGTTGCAAGAATCGCGCCCGCAGGCGCGATTCCCCCCGCAACGAAAAAGACCAGCTGCAAAAGAACATTCATGCCTGAAAAAGGGCAGAAAAATCCCCGTGCAGTCACCCGCACGGGGAAAGAGAATTACTTGCCGAGCTTCGCCGCGATCACTTCCGCAGCCTTCTTGCCCCAGACAAGGCAGTTGCCGTGGCCCATACCGCCGATAGAGTTGCGACCGCCGACGTTCGCCATGCCGACGATTTCGCCAGCCATGTAAACGCCTTCAATCACCAGACCGTCGGAGTTCAGCACTTCGCAGTCCTTGGTCATCATCGGGCCGCCGCAGGTAATCATGACATAGGGAACGGTCTTGACCGCATAGAACGGACCGTTCGCCATGGCGACTTCCTGCTTGGTGCGGCCGAAGGGATCGTTGCCGTTGGCGCAGCCGTCGTTGTAAGCCGCGATGGTCGCCTTGAAGGCATCCACCGGCAGACCAACCTTTTCCGCCAGCTCTTCCACGGTGTCCGCCTTCCACGCCAGACCCTTTTCAATCAGGGATTCCATGTAGGGATCGAACTCTTCCTTCACGCTGCCCCAAGCGCCGGTGGAGAACACCTTCGCGTCCGGAATCAGCATTTCGGAGGAGAAAACGGTGTAGACGATGTTGTGGGGAGCGTTCGCCCACGTTTCGCTCTTGACGTGAGAATCCGCGCCGGTTTCGTTTGCCATACGCTCGCCGTTGGTGTTAATCCACAGCGCGCCGTTGGTGGCGTTGAAGTAGCCGAAGGAACGGAAATCGTCGCTGGTCGGGATGCCGCCCGCATACGCGGTGCAGAAGTCCATGTTCGTCAGCGGCGCGCCCAGCTCTTCCAGCCAAGCGTAGCCGTCGCCGGTCACGCACGCAGGAGAGGTGGACAGCACGTTTTCAAAGTTGTACTTGTTCAGCAGCTCTTCGTTGCCGGCATAGCCGCCCGTGCAGATCACCGTCGCGGGCGCCAGCAGGGTGGTTTCGGTGCCGTCTGCCAGACGAGCCTTCGCGCCGATAACCGCACCCTCGTCATTGGTCACAAGACCGGTGACGTAGGTGTTGAGCATCATGTAAGCGTTGGTGGAGAAATACTTTTCCAGTTCCGCGTACAGCGACACGACGAACGCACGAGCGCCGCCCTTGCCGGAGTAGTTGCGCGCCACGTTCAGCGGCTGATACACGCCGAAGTAGGGGACGCGGTCGCCGAAGTCGGTGCCCAGATCGTCCAGCCAGTCCACCGCTTCGCCGCTGATTTCAGCGAATTCGCGGGCAATTTCCTCGTTGAAGTTGCCAGCGCCGCCCAGACGCACGAAGTCCGCGAAGCACAGATCGGGGTCGTCCTCGATACCGGCTTCCTTCTGCATCCGCGTGCAGGTGCCCAGCAGCGTGCCGCCCGCAACGTTCGCAGAGCCGCCGTAGGTCGCAGCCTGATCGACAACCAGCACGTTCAGACCCAGCTCAGCCGCACGGGCAGCCGTCGCCAGACCTGCCATGCCCGCGCCGATGACCAGAATGTCCGGCTGCTCAAAGGGCATACCGGCTTCTTCCGCCGCATCGGGGTTCAGGGCGTTCTTCACCGCGTCGATGATGCCCTTGGAGGTAAAGGTCGCGCCGGAAACGATGTCCACGTCCGCAGACTGCGCTTCGACGATCGCCGCAGGAATCTTCTCAATCGCAGGATCGGAGATGCCCGCCGTCTCGGAATGCTCCAAGACCTTCACTTCGGTGATTTTGCCGCCGCTGACCGTCACAGAAACTTTAATCTGGCCGTTCAGACCAGCGCCGGTGCCTTCATAGACGCCGTCTGCCGTCTCCGCCACAGCGGGGATGCAGCACAGCACCATGACCAGCGCAAGAAGCAAGGAAAGGAACTTACGCATGATAGAAATCCTCCTTTTTTTCTGGTGGTGCGCTCATCAAATTTGCTTGTGCAGCTTGAAAAGCGTATCACAATATCCGTATGAAAAGTATAACCTTCTGAATTACGATTGTCAAGTAATTCACGAAAGTTTTCCCGCCATTTTCGCACTTTTTTTCGGCACGATTATTCCAAAACAGTCAATACAGCAAAAATGCCGCGAAAGCAGCATCTGTGTGCTTTCGTGGCAAAACGACTTTAGGCACCACCGCACAATTCGGCGGCGCGTCTGGCGATGTCTTTTCCGCCATCTGCATCATGCAAATTTCTCGATTTACCGCCAGTAAACCTTCGAAATTTGCATTTGCATCTGACGAAAAATCCATTCGCCAGCCGACCACCTCATTTGTGCGGTGTTACCTTTATAGGATTCACCAATTAGGCGGATTTTACCCCTTCCGCATGACCGCCTCAATGTCCTCGACCGTGCGCGGAATCGCTGCCGAGAGGTTTTCGCAGCCGTCTTCCGTTACCAGCAGGTTGTCCTCCAAGCGGAAACCGATGCCCCATTCCTCGTGGTAGATGCCCACGTCGATGCAGAACACCATGCCCGGCTTGACCGTCAGCGGACGCTCGATAACATCATGCACGTCGTAGCCCACATGGTGTGCGCCGCCGTGCCACATATAGCGCCCGATGTTTTCCGGCTTGTCCAGCACGCCCGCGTCGCAGAGCAGCGCCGCGTTGTAGCGGCGAATCGTCGCATCCACCTCCGCCATCGAGAAGCCCGGCTTGACGATAGAGAACATGTGGTTTGACGTTTGCAGCGCACAGTTGAACAACAGCTTCTGCTTGTCCGAGAAGCGCCCGTTGCACGGGAACCCGCGGCTGACGTCGGTCATCAGGCTGTCATGCTGCGCGCCGACGTCGTTGAGTACCATGTCGCCGTCATGCGCCTGTCCGCGGTAGGAATAATAGTGGATGCAGAAGTTGTTTTTCCCCGCGCTGATGATGGACGGGAACGCGGGCCCCTGCGGGCCGTGCTGGGTCAGCGCGTAGTCAAATTCCGCCTTGTACTGGTATTCGTACATCCCCGGACGGCTCGCCTTCATCATCGCCATGATGCCCTCGCCCGTCACCTTTTCCGCTTGGCGGATGGCGTCGATTTCGCAGGGCTGCTTGATGAGCCGCAGACGGCGCAGGATGGCGTTCGCGTTCTCGACTTGCAGATAGGGGTAATTCGCCTGAATCTGCTTCAGCAGCCGATGCGCCGGGCGGTCAATGTCCTGCGGCGACACACGGAACAGGTCGAGATACACCTGCGCAATCTGCCCGCTGGTCAGGGAGTAGTGTCCGCCTGCCGCCAGCGCGTGGAAATCTGTCTGGAACTGGTTGACAAAGCGAATGTCGGAAATGCCGGACAGCGCCTCAACCTCGGCGGGCTTCAGGCGCGCACCCGTCCAGCGCTCTGCCATCAGGTCGGGCGGCAGAATGTAAATCTGTTCATGCACATTCCCGGATGGCTCTTTCACTGCCATCAGCACAAGCTCGTGCTGGTCAAGCCCGGTCAGGTAGTAGAAATCGCGGTCGGTATAAAAAGGATAATATTCGTCATTGGTCTTGCGCACGTCTTCACCGGAGAACATGACCAGCAGCGACGCGGGCTTCATGGCTTCATAGAGCCGTTTGCGGTTTCCTGTGTGGAACGACGCGTTCATGGCAGAATCCTCCTTCGCTTTATTTTGCTTCATCATACGCTTTCCCGTGCCAAAAGTCAACGGCAGACGCTGTCGGAAAGAAAAAGCAATTGCAATACCGGGCAAAAACCTGTATAATAAACGATGAAAATGGGGGAACTGTTTCCCGCAAAGCCGAAAGGAGTCGAATGACCCACATGACGATCAAAAAAACGATGCTGGAAAGCATTTCGCGGTTCAAATCTGGCAAAGGCGACCTGTTGCGCGCGCAGGGGATGACGATGGCGGTCTGGGCGGCGTGCCTGTGCCCGCTGCTGTTCCTGCTGAACGCGTCGCTGCGGCCGCTGGCGCTGCTCTGCCCGCTGATGCTGATTTTTATTGCCCTGCCGATGCGCCAAAGCACGGCGGAAGCCATGCAGCTCTTCCTCTCCGGTGCGCCGATGGCGACGGTGGCGATGCTGCCGCTGAACGGCTACTGGAAGAAGGTTGCGCGTTCGCTGCGGATGACGGGACTGATGCTGCTGTGGCTGCTGCCGTTTGCGGCGCTGGTGGGGCTGATGCAGTATGAAAGAACAGAGCTGGATGTCGGGACGATTTGGGGGCATCTGAATGCGTTGGGCGGCGGTGCTTTCGATCAGGGCATCATCCGCTATGTCATTATCATGGTACTGATGCTGCTGTTCCCGCTGTTTGGATTGATGTTCCACAGCGGAACGCGCCATGCCTACGCACTGGGTGACCGCAAGCTGGTGAAAGGACACCGCTGGCAAATCGTCGGCTTGTGGCTGAGCGGGCTGCTGTTTGTGCTGCCGATGGCGGTTTGCATCGTCGCGCTGATTGCGCAAGTGAGCGTGTCTGCCGTGCAGTTTACGATGCAATGGTTTGAGAACCTGATGGACATGCCGAGCTTCTCTATGCTAATGCCGCCGAAGTGGCTGCTGGCGGTGACGGCGGTGTCCGCCGTGCTGATGCTGGTGACGAATCCCATGCGTTCGCTGCTGCCGGCGATTTTCCTGCGCGGCGTGAAGGACGAGAAGGAGCAGGAAGATGCTGCGGCTTGACCGAATGCTGGTGACGCTGGGCAAGGGCAGCCGGTCGGAGATGCAGAAGGCAATTCGCGGCGGGCGCGTCCGCGTGAATGGGAACGTGCAGCGCGACCCGTCCGCGCAGGTGGCGGAGGATGCCGAAATCCTGCTGAACGGCGAAAAGCTGGATACCCGCCTGACCCGGCATGTGATGCTGCACAAGCCCGCCGGACTGCTGACCGCCGCGCGCGACAAGAAGCAGCCGACGGTGATGGACTTGCTTCCGCCGGAATATGCCGCGATTGGCTGTATGCCCGTCGGGCGGCTGGACAAGGACACGACAGGGCTGCTGCTGCTGACGACGGACGGCGAATTGAATCACCGCCTGTTAGCCCCCGCGCGGCATGTGGACAAAACGTATCTGGCGACGCTGGACAAGCCGGTGGGCGACAAGGAAGTCGCGGTGTTCGCATCGGGGCTGTCCCTGAGCGACTTTGAAGCCGCGCCTGCCGATTTGAAGCCGCTGCCGGACAATCGGGCGCGCGTGACCATCCACGAAGGGAAATTCCATCAGGTGAAGCGCATGTTCGCGGCGGTGGAGCGCGAAGTGCTGACCCTGCACCGGGAGACATTCGGCTCATTGGTGCTGGACGAGGCGCTTCCCTGCGGGCAGTGGCGCGAACTGACGGAAGCGGAAGCATCCGCCCTCTACCGGGACGCGCAGATGGAGGAAAAGCATGGCTGAACAGTATTTTACCGCTGACCCGACCTGCGAATCAAAGCAGGTGCCGTGTTCGTTTGTGTATCGCGGGCATGGGTTGAACTTCATGACAGACGCGGGTGTGTTTTCCAAGGGCGAGCTGGACACCGGGACACGCCTGCTGCTGGATGCCCTGCCGGATGTGTACGGCGACGTGCTGGATTTGGGCTGCGGCTGGGGCGCAATCGGCGTGGCAGTGAAGAAGAAGTATCCCGCTGCGCATGTCACGATGGTGGATGTCAATCGCCGTGCGCTGGAACTGTGCCGCTTCAACGCGGTGCGCAACGGCATCACGGCGGAATGCCTTGAATCCGACGGCATGGCGGAGGTGATGGAGCGCACGTTCGACTTCATTATCACCAATCCGCCGATTCGCGCCAGCAAGCCGGTCATCTACCGCATGTTCGCCGACGCGGCATCGCGGCTCAATCCCGGCGGCGCGCTGTATCTGGTCATCCGCAAGCAGCAGGGGGCGGAAAGCTGCATGAAGTACCTCAAAACGCTGTATGCCAAGGTGGACAAGGTGGACAAATCCGGCGGATTCTGGGTGCTTCGGGCGACAGAACCGCTGAAGAAAGAAAACGAAGCGCAGGAGGAAGCAGCTGATGCACACGTTTGACGAAAGCTATTTTGACGCAGGACTTGACCGCCGCGACACACGCTGCGAAAAGTGGGACGGCACAGAGAAGGAAAGCGTGCTGCCGCTATGGGTCGCGGATATGGATTTCCCCAGCCCGCCGGAGGTCGCGGAGGCAATTGCCGTCCGCGCACTGCATCCGACATACGGCTATACGCTGGTGCTGCCGGACGACACCCGTGCGCTGACCGGCTTCTGGCAGCGCCGGCACAATCTGACGATTCAGGACGAGTGGGTGATGATGATCCCCTGCGTTGTGACGGGCATTCGGCTTGCCTTGCTGGCGCTGACGAAGCCGGGCGACGGGGTGATGATTCAGTCGCCGGTGTATGGGCCGTTCCGCTTTTCGGTCGAGGCGACGGAGCGCAGGCTGATGGATGCGCCGCTCAAGCGCGACGATTCGGGTCGCTACTCTATGGATTTGGATGCCGTGGAGAAGCAGCTGCAAGCGGGCGCAAAGGCGCTGGTGCTGTGCAATCCGCACAACCCGGTGTCCCGCGCGTGGAAGCGGGAGGAACTGCAAGCGCTGATTGATCTGCTGGCACGGTACGGCGCGTACCTGATTGCGGATGAGATTCACGCGGATTTCGTCTATGCGCCGGAGCGGTTCGTGCCGGTGCTGTCGCTTGCGCAGAAGAACGTATTGTCCCTGTGCGCCGCCAGCAAGACGTTCAACCTTGCGGGGCTGGAACAGGCAGCGATGCTCGTGCCGGACGAAGCGGTGCGGGCGAAAATCAACACCGAAATGGAACGCGCGGGCGTTCGCAGCGGCAACCTGTTCGCGCTGGAAGGGACGCGCGCGGCGTATGAATACGGCGACGCGTGGCTGGACGGCTTGATGCGCTATCTGGATGGCAACCGGAAGCACCTGACGGCATTGGTCAAGCAGGAACTGCCCCAAGCCGTGCTGACCCCGATGGAGGCGACGTATCTGGGCTGGCTTGACCTGCGGGCATACGGCATGAACTGCGAGGAGCTGATGGCGCGGACGCTGAAACATGGCGTGCAGTTCACGGAAGGCACGTTCTTCGGCGAGGGCGGCGAAGGCTTCCTGCGCGTGAATATTGGCTGTCCGCGCCGGAACATCACCGAGGGTATCCACCGCCTGAAAGAGGCGCTGGATGAAGCTGTGGAGGAGAAAGCACATGGCGTTGATTGAATCCGCAGGAGCTGTGCTGTACACTGAGGACGGCGGCGTTCGGCAATATGTGCTGGTGATGGAGAAGAACGGCAGCTTTGGGCTTCCCAAAGGGCATGTAGAGCCCGGCGAAACGCTGGCGGAGACGGCGCTGCGCGAGGTTTGGGAGGAAACGGGCATCTGCGCGATTCTGCACACGATGCAGCCGGTAATGGTGGATGAATACCCGATTGCGGGCGGCGATGTGAAGCGGGTGAGCTGGTTTGTGGCGCACTACCACGACCAGACGCCGCTGGCTGACCCGACGCAGGTGCTGGATGTGCGGGTTTTGCCCCTGCGGGAGGCGCTTCGTCTGCTGACCTACGGCAGCACAAGGGCGATTCTGCGCGAGGTGGATCGTCGGCTGGGGGATGTGCGTCCGCGTCCGAAGAATTTCTGAGGGCTTTGCGGTCGCCCTCGCTTCGCAGGAAGCACTTTTGTGATTGATTTTTATCGCGGCAGGGGGAATCGCGCCTGCGGGCGCGACAAGGGGGCTTTGCGGTCGCCCCCTTGACCCCTTCGC
>ENA-UAOW01000334-UAOW01000334.1-human-gut-metagenome-genome-assembly--contig:-NODE-334-length-24157-cov-8.627500_pt1 | contig 24157 bp, 21 predicted proteins | sample MGYA00243470_ERZ654559 | MGnify/ENA primary metagenome ERZ654559 (study PRJEB26926, sample SAMN06164851) | human gut metagenome | biome: ENVO:00009003; feature: ENVO:2100002; material: ENVO:00002003...
GATCGTCGGCAGCGTCAGATGTGTATAAGAGACAGACCCCATTGAAACGATCGCTCCGCGAGGGGTACGGCACTGTACAATGTGCTTGCACTGTACTAAAAGGCTCCCCGGACGGGGAGCTGTCGCCGCAAGGCGACTGAGGGGTTGACGGAAAAATGAGCAGCCCCGATGCAACCCCTCCGTCAATTCACTATCGCTCATTGCCACCTCCCCTTTCAGGGCAGGCTTTTGGGCGGCGGTTGCACAAACCAACAGGGACGCTTTCGCGTCCCCTGCAATTCTTTGTTCTTTATTCGTTCCTTATTGCCGCCAAGGGCGAAAGCTTCATGGCGCGCATGGCCGGATACAGGCCGGATATGAGCGCTACCATTATGGAAAACACCAGCGCGCCTGCGGCAAGGTAGAGCGGAATGATGCTCTTGAACCCGCTTGCTTCAAGGAAGTTGTTCAGCACAAGGCTAAGCCCGTAGCTAAGCCCAAGGCCCAGTGCCCCGCCGAAGAAGCCTATATACGCCGCCTCCGTAAGGAACAGGCCCGCTATGTTGGACATGCGGCAGCCCAGCACCTTTATAATGCCTATCTCCTTTGTGCGCTCGTATATGCTCATCATCATAGTGTTCATGATGCCTATTGCCGCGACCAGCAGCGATACGCCGCCTATCGCGCCCAGCAGATACTGCGTCTGCTTGAGCTGCTCCTCGCTTTGCTTTAACCATTCCTGTATGCAGCTTGCGCCGAAGCCCATTTCCTCTATCTGGGCCTTAATGGTCAAAACGTCGTCTATCTCCTTGCACTTGACTATAACCTGGTTATAGTTCTTCTTGTTCAGGGATATGCGGTTCGGGTTCTCCTTTGCCAGCTTTTCCAGCACCTTTATGTCCATTATGCAGTACCAGCTGAAGTCGTTGCCGCCCTGCGCAAGCCTGCCAGTGGGCACAAGGGTATATATCTTGCCCTTCTGCTGGCCGGGATCGCCGGGCTGGTTGGTATATACGTTTGAATAGTCAAACGTAAGCTTGAGCCTTGAGCGTGATGTAATCTTCGGGTTGCCGTCCTTGTCTATCGCGGGGCTCCAGCGGTTGGCGTTGGGGTCATAGAAATTGTTATAGAATTCGTACGGCAAAAGCATCTGCACCTTGCCGCCCGCAAGCTTATTGCCGGGATACTCGCCTTCCTCCAGCTTTATGCCGAAAAGCTCCGCCTGCTCCATATCTATGCCCATTATGCTCACGTCGGTAGCATATTTGCCGCTCATCGCCATGCCCCATGCGGTTATCTGCGGCATTGCGCCCTCAACGCCCGGCAGCTTGCGTATCTTATCCACGGCCTTGTTATCCAGCTTCACGTCCTTGAACGTGCCGCCTCCGCCGCCCGGTGTTTCAACGTAGCGGTAGTTGTTCACCGTTATGTTCGTAAGGCTGCCCATGCTGGCGTAGCTTTCTATCATGCTTTGGCGCATGCCCACGCCCAGCGACACCATAACAACTATGCTGCTTGTGCCTATAACCATGCCCAGCACCGTTAAAAACGCCCTCAGCTTGCGCCGCCACAGGTTCAGGAACGCCGTGCGGAGCATATCAGGGAATTTCATACGTCCTCCAGCATCTTGGCGCGCTTCTTTTTAAGCAGTATTATGGCAACCACTATCGCCGCCGCAACAACCGCGCCAAGCGCGATCCATATCCAAACCGGAGTGCCGGTGGAGGAAGGATCGTCCATACCGCCTATGGTGGGCTGGTCAATAAATCCGGGGTCGTCCATGCCGCCGTTCGCATCGGGGTTAAAGCCTTCGTTGACATAAATGCTCAGCGGCAGCCTCTCCTCCATCTTCTCCTCAAGGGCGTCCTCGTAGCTTATCACTATTTCGCCGTCTATCTGGCCCGGTGTGGCCGTTATTACGGAAAGGTCGGCGCGCATGCTGTTGCCCGCTGCAACCGTGCCCTGGAAGACGCTGTCCTCAAGGGAGAGCCCGTCGCCCTCAACGGTTACCATGCAGTTATATATGGGGCTGCGGCCCATGTTGTAAAGCGAGAAATATACCGGCACGCTTTCGCCCTCCATGGCCTCGCCGTCAACGGTGGGGTCGTCTATCTTCAGGCGGATTTTCTGCATAACCGTAACGGGTATAGATGCGCTGGATTCGCCCTTGGCAAGCGTTGCGGGGCGGGTTTTTGTGCCTTCGTATTCAAAGTCCAGCTTTATTTCATACGCCTTGGCCTCCGTATCGGGCGCGGTGGCAATGCTCATGGTCATGGTCTTGCTTTCGCCCTTGGCAAGCTTATCGATATACAGCGTGTTGGAGCCTTCTGCGGGGGTCAGCTTGCCGGTATCCGCGTTGTTGGTCATGGTCACAAGTATGCTCTTGGTATCCTCCTCGTTTGAGGTATTGCGCACGGTGAAGGTAAGCGTGAACGTTTCGCCCGCGTATATCTTTTCTTCGGAGAAGCTGTAGCTGTCCACAACAAGCTTGGGCAATGTCTGCGTGGTTTCGCCGCCCGGGGTTTCGCCTGCGGCCTCATAGCCCTTTGTAACGTTTACATACAGGCTCACGTCGCAGCTTTCGGTGGATGAGCCCTCCGCGCTGCCCCAGCCGCGCTCATAGGTAACGGTGAAGTCAACCTTCTTCACGCCCGCCGTAACCTTATCGGCAAAGCGCATGTCAAACTGGAACTCTATTATCTGGTTGGCGTTTATGAAGCCGTTATAGCCAACGGTGTAGTCCACCCGCTCTATTGCGAAGGGAAATTCGTCAAGGCTTGTTGAAAGCTTGGGCACGACCTTTATGTTCATTACCGGCCCGCTTACGCACATCAGCGGCAGCCTTACAAGCACCTTGCCGCCGTTTTTGCCGGATGCGGTGGTAACGACAAGGCCGTTGGGGTCATAGCTGGACAGCCTGAACGCCGCCGCGGGCTTAGACGGGTCGGGGGAAGGAGAGGGCGCTGCCGGGTCTATCGTAATGGTTATATTCGCCGTTTTGGTTATTTTTCCGCCGTCAAACGTGAACGTTAAAAGGTCGGCAAACGTGCCGCTGTTATTTGCGCTGAACGCGGGGTTAAGCAGTATATCCACGCTTGCTCCGGCAGGTATGGTAACAGTGTCCGCAGCAATGCTCTTGGGCAGAACCGTTCCCTTGGTGGTAACGGTAGGATCAAGCTTTATTTCAACTCCGCCGCCGTTTGTAATGGTAACGGGAATAAACACCGTGCCCGTACCCACTATGGGCGAGCCTACGGAAACGGAAACGTTCTTGGCCTCCGTTACCGGCGTAGGCGGTGTAGTCGTTGCCGGCGGCGTTGTCGTTGCCGGATCCGCCAGCGCGGCGGGGCATATGGCCATGAGCAGCATGGCCGCCGTTAAAAGTGCGATTATTCTACGCTTCATCTTTGTGTATCTCCCTGTTTATTGTCTTTTTTATTTTCAGCCTGTTCGGACTGCTCCTCAAGCTCGTCGCCTATGGCGCGCTTGGGCCGCGGGGTAAGGTAGGTCGGGTGTTCGTTTATCTGTATGTCCACCACCCTGCCGTCCAGTATCTTTATTATCTTATCCGCATACATGGCCATGTTCGGGTCGTGCGTGACCATAACAAGCGTTTTGTTGCGGCTGCGCATGACCTCGCATATTGTGCGCATAACGTCGTCGGACGTATTGGAGTCCAGGTTGCCCGTTGGCTCGTCTGCAAACACAATGTCCGGATTGGTAACGAGCGCCCTCGCTATGCCCACGCGCTGCTGCTGGCCGCCGCTCATCTGCGAAGGCTTGTGCTTCAGGTGCTTGCCAAGCCCCATCACCTTCAGCGCCTCAACCGCCAGCGCCTCGCGCTTTTTTCTGGGCACGCCGCGGAAGGAAAGCGGGAATGCAACGTTCTCCACCGCCGTGTAATACGGCATAAGGTTGAAGGACTGGAATATAAAGCCAACGTGCTTCTGGCGGAACACTATAAGCTCGCTTTGGTTCATTTTGTCCAGCCGCTTGCCCGCAATTACTATTTCGCCGCTCGTAACATGCTCAAGCCCCGCAAGAACATTGAGCAATGTGGACTTGCCGCTGCCGCTGGGGCCGATTATTGAAACCATCTCCCCCGGCATAATGCTTAAATCCACGCCGCGCAGCGCCTGAATATCAACGCTGCCCACGCGGTATGTCTTTTTCACGTTGCGGGTCTGGATGATCGGCTGCGCCGCCGCCGCGTTTTTAACTGCCTCCAAATCCTATCACGCTCCCTTCTGCGTTACAAAACGTTTTCCATATATAGCATATACAGTAAGTTTATATCACCTTTCACCATATTGCAATTGAACAATATGTGAACAAGCGAAAAGCGCCGCCCTTTCGACCGTCACTTCTCTTTTGTTTTAATATATAACGTTTTTCGCGCCGCTAAGGTTGCGCTTTATTTTTTGTAATTATCAGGCAGCGCCTTTATTGCGGCAAATATCTCCTCCAGCCCGTCCATCTGCACGGCCTCTATCTTGCCCTCGTCGCTCAGCATGGCGACTATGGGGTCTATCGGCAGCGATGCGCATACACCTATGCCATGCTTGGCCGCAAGCTCCTTAACGTGGCTTTCGCCGAAGGGGTATATCTTCCTGCCGCAGTCGGGGCAGGTGACGTAGCTCATGTTCTCAACTATGCCCAGCACCGGAATATTCATCATCCGCGCCATGTTCACGGCCTTTTCAACTATCATGCCCACAAGCTCCTGCGGGCTTGTTACAACAACTATGCCGTCCAGCGGTATGGACTGGAACACGGTCAGCGGTACGTCTCCCGTTCCCGGGGGCATGTCTATGAACATAATGTCCTCATGGCTCCATATAACGTCCTGCCAGAACTGCTTAACAACGCTCGCAATAACAGGCCCGCGCCAAACCACCGGCGCGGTAACGTCATCCAGCAGCAGATTTATGCTCATAACGTCTATGCCCGTTGCGGTTTTCATGGGCAGCACGGCTTCCTCCGTGCTTTCGGCCATTCCGCTCAAGCCGAATACCTTTGGTATCGATGGGCCCGTAACGTCCGCATCCAGCACCGCGGTATCAAGCCCCGCGCGCCGCGCCGTTACCGCAAGCAGGCTGGTAACAAGCGACTTGCCAACGCCGCCCTTGCCGCTTACTATGCCAATGGTCTTGTTAACCCTGCTCTTTGGGTTCAGCTTTTCAATAAAGTCCGCCGGGTCGTGGCTGCGGCTGGGGCAGTTTTCGCCGCAGGAGGAACAATCGTGGGTACAATTCTCGCTCATGATGCATCTCCGTTTTCTGTTTTGGGGCATATGGTTGCCCGTTTCTTCCAATATAATACGCCAAAACACGAAGATAGTCAAAGCCGCGCGCAAATATTAACAAAATAGTTGCTTGCTTATTCATTCAATCTGTGGCAATATTGTTTGGTATACAAAGGAAGGTATCAGAAATGGTTTTTAATAGAAGGTTTATTCTCGTGCTCATGCTCGCGCTCGTATGCGCCCTTTTTTCGGCCTGCGCAATAGAAGCGTCGCTCCCAACGGAGCCTGCCGCCCCCACCCCCGCGCAGGATGTAAAAGCAATGAGCAGCCTTATTGACCGCACAAGCGTTACCGTAACAGGAAAGCTTGACTGGCGGCTTATAGCGGCGGCATGCACAATGCTTGATGAGCCGGACAAGGCCATTGCCGCGCATACGGACGTATCCGTAACGATAGAGGGCAAAACGCTGAACGTATGCGTTGCCCTGCCCGATTTTGACGCGCTTTTCGCCTCCCTTGCAAGCGATGTGCATTACGGCGCAATGTCGCTGTATTGCTACCTTAACACTACCTATGACAACAACGCCCAAATACTGGATAACGACGGCAGCTATGAGCTGAGCGATGAATACATTGCCACTATAATCGATCCCCTGCCCAAGCGGCACATAAAGGACGGCTGGTACGGCGACCGTTCCAAATCCACCCGCCGCCACATGGGCACGGATATCCGCGCGCGCGAATGGCAGGATATACCCTCCTGCACGGCGGGGGAAATTGTTCGCATAGCGTATAACGACATTGCGGGCAATTACGTTACCGTAAAAGATGATTACGGCTTCTATTATTCATATTGCCATATGGTGCAGCTTACCACCTTCCTAAGCGAAGGCGACCGCGTGGAGCAGGGCCAGCTTATAGGCCACGTTGGCAACACCGGAAACAGCGACGCGCCGCACCTGCACCTTTCCATAATCGCGCCGGAGTACGTTTATATCAATCCCTACCCCGTGCTCGCACGTGTGCGCTACGGCAAATAGGGAAAAGCGTGCAAAAACCGTTCCAAATACCAATAAAAAATGTGTAAGGTCAGTTCTAAAAAGCGGTAAAAATGCGGTTAAAAGTATATCAAAAAGCGGAACGCCTTTGCGTTCCGCTTTGCTTACTTGTTCAGTAATCAGTTGCCCATTGCCGCAACGTAATCGCAGGCGGCGTTTACGGCCTTGCACACGGCGCGGGAGCTTCTGGACGCGGCGGTGACGGAATCGACCTGACCGCCATCCTTGGTGATGCTTACTGGCGCGCTCATACCGGCGAACTGATCGGAGAACTTAGCTTCCTTGACCTTAGCGCCAAGGCCCGGGGTTTCGGAGAATCCCGAGCCGCCGCAGCTTATACCCGTTATCATGCCGTTATTGTCAATACCCACGGTAACTTCTATCTTTCCGCCGTAGCCGTCCGCGGTGGCCTTGGCAACGTAGCCTATGGTCTCGCCGCCCTTCTTAGCCTCGTAGCAGTAATCCACGCCGCTGTCCGCCGCAACGTCAAGCTGAACGAATTCATCCGCTTCGCTCATAACGGTTTTCCTTGCCAGTTCGTTACCGGCTTCGTCCTGCCGCGCTATTTCGTCCTTGGTCAGCGCGTTGGTAAAGCCCAGCGCAAGCCCGGCAACAAGGGAAATGATGCACAGAAGCAGCCATGCAGGTATCTTTTTCATGTTCTTGGTTCCTTTCACTTCGTTTAACTTTTTTAGCTTTTACGCCTATTAAACTTCTGTTTTGTTCTTTGGGGGACGCATATGCTTTATAACAAGCGCCGCCGCCGTGCCCGTAACAAGGCCGGTTACGGCCCCGCTCAAAAGCAGCATGGGGAAATACGCAAGCACGGGACTTATGCCTATCACGCATGCCGCCGCAATGCATTGCCCCAAATTGTGCGCTATGGCCCCCGCAACGCTCACGCCCACGGGTGAAAATTTGCCCGTCCGCTTGAGCAAAAGCATCGCGCAAAGGCTGAGCGCCGCGCCCGACGCGCTGTAAAGCATTGCCGCGGGGCTGCCGAAAAGGAAGCCGCTCAGCAGCACCTTTATAACCGCCAGCGCAACCGCGCTCTTTACGCCGCAAATATAAACCGCATACAGCAGCACCGTGTTCGCAAGGCCAAGCTTTATGCCCGGTATTGCCGAAAACGCAGGCAGAAGCGATTCAACATACCCCAGCGCAAGCATCAGCGAAGCAAGCAGCGCGCTGCGCGTAAGCTTATTCGTTTTCATTTTCATCCCCGCTTACGGTAATGCTCACGCCGTTGGGCAAGCATACTATCCAGCGCCCGTTGTCGCTTTGCGCATCCGCCCCCAGCCAGCCCTGCTCAACGCAAAGCTGATTTTTGCAGGTGGAGCTGTGCATGCGCACATTGCCGCGCCCGTCGCTCTCTATCAGGTTTATCTTTTCGCCGTCCTGCTCTATTTTCAGCGTATCCGCCTTTTCAAGCGGCATGCGGGCATATTCCTCTCCGTTTAAGTATATAACGGCCTCCCCGCCGTAACGCGCGCCGCGCGATAGTATTATCAGTATTGCCGCTATTATGATTGCGCCTACGGTCAAATAGACATCCGCCCGTTTCATATATTATATTTTATCACCCCGCGGGCGCATAGCGCAACCGTATTGCGCCCATTTTATTTGTCTAAATAATCACAGCCTGTCGCCCAAAATGTTCATTGTAAGCGTAAAATAAACCAAAATGCTCGCCGCGTCCGTAACGGTTGTAAGTATGGGCGTTGCCATAAGCGCGGGGTCAAGCTTCAGCTTCTTGGCAAGCATTGGCAAAAGGCAGCCGAGCGATTTTGCAATGCATACCGTTGCAATGAGCGTAAGCGAAACTATGGCCGCCACGGCAACATCATGATACTGTATTGCGATGCGCGCAAAATTGATAAGCGCAAGGCCCGCGCTGACCAGCAGCGCAACGCGGATCTCCTTGAACCAAACCCTGGCTGCGTCCCGCGGCTCAATTTCGTCCAGCGCAAGGCCGCGTATAACCATAGTAGAAGCCTGCGTGCCGCTGTTTCCGCCCGTATCCATAAGCATGGGAATAAAGCTGACAAGCAGCGGTATGGCGGCTATTGCCGCTTCAAAATGCTCCAGCATTGCGCCCGTTATCATGCTTGAAAGCATAAGTATCACCAGCCATACTATCCTGTTCTTGGCAAGCTTCCATATGGGCGTTTTCAGGTATTCCTCCTCGCTCGGGGCCATACCTGCCATCTTTTCAAAGTCCTCTGTATTCTCTTCCTGCAAAACGTCCACCGCGTCGTCAACGGTGATTATGCCCACAAGCCTTTCTTCGTTATCCACCACAGGGAGCGATATCATGTCGTATTTTGAGAACAGCTTGGCAACTTCCTCCCTGTCGTCCAGCGTGTGCGCGTGGATAACATTTGTGTTCATTATGTCCCCAACCTTGGCGTTCGGGTCCGCAAGCAGCAGCTCCCTTATGGTCACCACGCCTTCAAGCTGCTTTTCGCCCGATATCACATAGCATGTGTATATTGTTTCCTTATCTATGCCCGTGTTGCGTATCACGTCGAACGCCTGGCCGACGGTGAGCCGCGGCTTCAGGTACACATATTCATTCGTCATCAGGCTTCCGGCCGAATCCTCCGGATACCTTAAATATTCGTTTATAAGCTTTCTGTTTTCCGGGCTTGAAACCTGCATCAGCTTTTTCACTACGTTCGCCGGCATTTCCTCCACCAGATCGACATAGTCGTCCAGATACATGTCGTCCAGTATATACCCAAGCTCCGTATCGCTCAGCATTTCAACAAGCTTCTGCTGCACGTCGCTGTGCATATACGCAAACGTTTCCGCCGCAGTCTCCTTCGGAAGCAGGCGGAAAAGGCGAAGCAGCGTTTCCGGCTCTTCGTTTTCTTCAAATATCTCCTCTATTGCCTCGGCAACGTCAACCTCGTTCATGTCCTGAACCAGCGATTTTACCGCGCCATATTGCTTGCTCTGCAAAAGGGAAAGCAGCTTTTCAATCAATTCGTTGTTTATCATGGCAAACCTCCTTCTTTCAGGCGGCATGCCATGCGTAGGATATGCCCAAAGAGTGCGCGCGTATCAGCGCACAGCCGAATGAACAGGTGCATCCATCGCCATGAACAGGCCGCCTGCATATTCTGTTTTAGTTACGCTACTGGGATATGACCCTGCGTCCATGGTCAAATACACTGTCCTTTCTTTATATTCGGCGCCACGCGCTGTTTATTATTTTACCACGCAAAAAGGCGGCTTTGCAACCGCCCGTTTGATGATTTAACCAGATATATTTTGCCTTTTTTCAGCGCGAAAGGAATATTTCTATAAATTCGTCTATATCCGCATCCGTAATCTCCGCCTTGGCCATGTAGCCTATAAGCATGGAGAAGAACGCGCCGGAGCGTGCGCGTATGGTGCGCGCGTCGTTTGATTGCAGCTTAAGCGAGCCTACCTCCAGCATCAGCGCCCATTTTTTTCGCATTGCGTCCATAAGCGCGCTCAGCTCGCCACCCGCTATCGCCGCATGGGACACCAGCACAACGTGCAGCTTGGCGTGCATCTCGTCCCATAATAGCTCGTGCAGCAGGCTTTTCATGGCCTTGTGCGCATCCGTATCGCGCTGCAGCGTTTCCGCCCAGGCAAGCAGCGTATCGCCCATCCAGTCGCCATGGGTGCGCGCCGTGTCCGCAATCAGTTCGTCCTTTGCCGGATAGTAATAATACAGCGTGCCCTTGGCTATGTCCGCGGCCTTCGCAATATCGTTCAGGCTTGCGCCGTCCGCCCCGCGCTCGGTAAAAAGCCGCGCCGCCGTGGCTATTATAAGGCTCTGTACGCTGTCGTAATTTTGCCGCTTGCTTTTCATGCCGCTCCCCCCTTATGCATGACGGCTCATTTGCCCGTATTTATAACGTTCCTCGCCCACGAGCCGGATATAAGTATAGGCAATGCTATAAGGAACTTTATTATATCGGCCGCTTCAACGCAGGCGTATACCCAGCTTACGTCCATATCCGTCCAATAGCACAGCACATACGCAATAGGCACAACCACCGCCAGCGTAAACACGCTGTCCAGCAGCAGCGTTATAAACGTTCTTCCGCCGCTCCTTATTGTGAAGTATGATGAATGCGCAAGCGCATGTATCCATAATGTACAGCCCGCGGCAACGAGCATACCGCCCGTCATTTCCCTGACATTCTGCTCAACATTGTATATCAATGGTATAACGTCGCTCAGCGCAACTACCAATATGCCTATCAGCACATGTACCACGAAGGATACGAATATGAGCCGCGCGTCCGTGCGCCGCGCCTCCTCTATATCCCCCGTGCCGAGCTGCTGGCCCACCATTATGGCTATTGCCGAACCCATTGCAAACATTATTATTGCAAAAACCTGCCAAACGGTGCTCGTTATATTCGTCGCCGCAACAACGTCCAGCCCGCGATAGGAGAAGCACTGGTTCTTAACCGCCATTGCCGTGCTCCAAAGGAACTCGTTCGCCAGCAGCGGCGCGCCCGTTACGGCAATCTTTTTCACAAGCTCCTTAGGTATTTTCAAATTTCTCAGCGCGCCGCGGAAGTAATGGTATTTGTCAAGCCTTCTGTAAGTGTGTATCAGAATATACGCAATTTCAAGATACCTTGCAACCACCGTGGCTATAGCCGCGCCCTTAACGCCCATTGCCGGCGCGCCGAATTTGCCGTATATGAGCGCATAGTTCAGCACGCAGTTGGTAACTATCGAAATTATGCTCGCCTGCATGGGCACTACCGTTTCGCCCGTTTCCCTGAGCGTTGTGCCGTAAGCCTGGCTCAGCATAAACGGCGGCAGCCCCCACAGCATAACGTACATATAATCCTTCGCCTGTTCAAGCGTAGCCGCCAGCGTTTCCGCCGTGTTCACCTCTTCATTCAGGTAAAGCCAAATAAGGTTTTCCCCGAACAGGGCAAATACAAGCACAGCCGCGACGGAAATAAGCGTGCCTATTATCATTTTGAACCTGAAGCAATGCTTAACGCCTTCATCGTCCCCAACGCCGGCATACTGCGCGGAATATATGCTGGGGCCGGAAAGCGAGCCGAATATGCTCAGATTGAATACGAATATAAGCTGATTAACTATGGCAACGCCGGATATGGCCGCGGTTGAAAGCGCGCCCACCATAACGTTGTCCAAAAGGTTTACGAAGCTGGTTATGCCCTGCTGTATAACTATCGGGATCAGCAGCTTAACAACGCTTTGGTAAAAAGCCCTGTCCCCTATAAATGTGCTTTTAATTCGCCCAAGGGCGCCTTTCTTCTCCATCGGTATTATTTCCTCGGTTATTTCCTCGTTACGCTTATTTTAATATCCACTCCGTCGGCCCTGTCGCTCTGCTCAACCTCAACCGTCATGCCCGATTCCCTAAGCTGGTTCACGGCCTGGTTTATGGTGTTCATGAACAGCCTGTAATCGCGCACTATCCGCATCAGCTTTGGCCGCGGCTTTGCGCCGTCCTGCTTTTCGTCATATGCCTTGTTCAGCGTTTTTTCAACCATCTGCTCGGTCTCCTTAACGCTCAGGCCCTTTTCGGCAATCCTTTCCACCGCGTCAAGCCGCTGCTTATCGTCCGTCAGCTTTAATAGCGCCCTTGCGTGGCGCTCGCTTAGCCGCTTTTCGGTCATGGCGGCCTTCACTTCATCGGAAAGCTTTAATAGTCTCAGCTTGTTCGCTATGGAGCTTTGGCTTTTGCCAAGGCGGTTGGCCAGCTCCTCCTGCGTAAGGCCATATGTTTCAAGCAGCTTTTGGTAGCATTGCGCTTCTTCAAGGTAATGCAGATCTTCCCTTTGCAGGTTTTCTATAAGCGCCATCATCGCGCTCGATTCGTCCTCAATATCCTGCTGCACTATGCAGGCCACCTTTTCCATGCCAAGGCTGGTTACGGCCCTTAGCCTGCGCTCTCCGGCAACAAGCTCGTATCCGTCGTCCACCTTCCTCACAAGCAGCGGCTGCAATAAGCCCACCTGCTGGATGGACTGGGCAAGTTCGGCAATGCTCTCCTCGTCAAACGTGGCGCGTGGCTGATAGGGGTTCGGGTGTATGGAAGCTACGTTCACCTCCACAAGCCGTTTTGATCCCTTTGCACCGTCGCTGTTTCTTATAAAGTCGAACACAGGCATAGCTTTTAGCCCTCCTTAATTTCCTTTGCCTTCCGCAAAAAAGCCCATTTTACTGCACGCGCTATTGTAGCAAAAAGCGGGTGCTTCCGTCAATACAATACTATCACAGCGGCAATTTGCCCGCCGTGCCCGCCTTGCGCGGATATGCCTTCGGCGTAGGGGCAAGCTTTTTGGCCGCAATAACATATCTTTCGCCCCATGCGCACGGGTATTCTATAAGCCGCGCGCCAAGGCAAAGCTTGTTCATGGCGTTTTGCGCCGCGTCCAGCTCTTCCTTCGCCGCCGCGCCCTTGTACATTATGCTGACGCCGCCCTTTTTACGAACGGCGCCGTCCATTCCGCAAGCACCCTTGCGTTGGCCACGGCGCGGCTCAGCGCAACGTCGTATGCGTCCCTGTGCGCGGCCGCGCGGCCCGCGTCCTCGCTGCGCATATGCAGCGTTTTCGCCCTGCCCTCAAGCCCCAATGCGCGTATTACTTCATTCAAAAATATAAGGCGCTTATTAAGGCTGTCAAGCAGCGTAACGGTTATGTCCGGCCGCATTATCATAAGCGGTATGCCCGGGAACCCAGCGCCCGTGCCAACGTCTATGCACCTGGCGTTTTGGGGTATCAGTTCCATAGGCAGCAGCGAATCGGCAAAGTGCTTTTCAGCAACCTCCCGCTCCTCCGTTATGGCGGTCAGGTTCATCTTTTCGTTCCATTCTATCAGCAGTTCATAGTATTTTATGAATTTGTCCGCCTGCTCCTCACTCGCCCCCGGTATAAGGGAAAGTATAAGTTCCTTTGTCATTCGGCCTCCTTGCGGCGCTTGAGCCATATCATTAGCACCGCTATGTCCGCGGGCGAAACGCCGCTTATTCTGCTTGCGCGGCCCAGGCTCTCCGGCTGCATTTTGTTTAGCTTCTGCCTTGCTTCAAGCCTAAGCCCTGCAATTTGGGAATAGTCCGTATCTTTAGGCAGAAGCGCATTTTCCATCTCGCTGAATTTTTCAACGTGCAGCCGCTCCTTTTCAATATAGCCTGCATACCGCTCGTTGAGTTCAACCTGCTCCGCCGCCTCCGCGCTTATATCATCCACCTTTTCGGGATAGAGCATAACAAGGTCGCTGTATCCTATGCTGCGCCTTCTTAGCAGTTCGCTCAGCTTTATGCCTGTTTTGGGCGGCGTCTCGCCGCGGCTTTCCATAAGCCTTATAAGCTTTTCCTCCGGCGGCACGGATTTTTCAAGCTTTATTCGCGCATTCGCTATCTCCTGCTGTTTTTTCATCAGCCGCGCGTAGCGTTCGTCCGATATAAGCCCCGTCCGCCTGCCAAGCTCCGTCAGCCGCTCGTCCGCGTTATCCTGCCGCAGCAGCAGCCTGTACTCCGCGCGGGAGGTCATCATTCTGTATGGTTCGTTGGTGCCCTTGCCGGTAAGGTCATCGCACAGCACGCCTATGTAGGCATCGGCGCGGGAAAGTATGAGCGGCTCTTCGCCCTTTATCCAAAGCGCGGCGTTAATTCCGGCGTAAAGCCCCTGCGCCGCGGCCTCCTCGTAGCCGGAGCTGCCGTTCATCTGCCCCGCAAAGAACAGCCCCGCAACATCGCGGCTCATAAGCGCATTGTTGAGCGAAAGCGGATCTATGCAGTCGTACTCTATGGCGTAGCCGTAACGGGTTATGTGGCAATCCCTCATGCCGGGTATTGTCCTGAGCATATCCCGCTGCACGTCCGCAGGCAGGCTCGTGCTCATGCCCTGAACGTACATTTCGTCCGTAGATAAGCCTTCCGGCTCAATGAAAAGCTGATGCCTGTCCTTGTCTGCAAAGCGCACCAGCTTATCCTCTATGCTGGGGCAATAGCGCGTGCCCGTCGCGCTGATAAGGCCGGAATACATGGCGCTGCGGTTTATATTGTCAAGTATCACCCTATGCGTTGCAGCGTTTGTATAGGTAAGGTAGCACGGCCGCTGCGCGCGGCTGTCCATATCATGCAGGAACGAAAACGGCCTTGCGGGACTGTCCCCATTCTGTATTTCCATTTCGTCAAAGTCAAGCGTCCGCCCAAGCACGCGCGGCGGCGTGCCGGTTTTGAACCGCCTCAGTTCAAAGCCCAGCTCCCTAAGCGACGCGGACAGGCCCTCCGCGCGGGCAAGGCCGCTCGGCCCCTGCTCCCACACGCGATCGCCTATCAGGATGCGGCTTTTAAGATACACGCCCGTTGCAACCACAACCGCGCGGCACTCTATGCGCTCGCCTTCGCTTTTCACCCCGCCGGAGAGCCTTATTGCGCTTATGCGGCCGTGCTCGGTCTCTATCGCGGCGCACTCTCCCTGAATAAGGGTAAGCTTTCGCTCCGCCTCCAGCGCGCGTTTCATCCGCTCGTGATAGCGGCGCTTGTCCATCTGCGCGCGTGGGGAATAGACCGCGGGGCCTTTGCCGGTATTGAGCATGCGCATCTGAATAAATTCATCGTCCGCCGCAAGCCCCATTTCCCCGCCAAGGGCGTCTATCTCCCTAACGAGTTGGCCCTTGGACGTGCCGCCTATTGCGGGATTGCATGCCATCATGGCTATTGAATCAAGGTTAAGCGTTATCGCCGCCGTGTTCAGCCCCATTCGCGCGCACGCAAGCGCGGCTTCGCACCCGGCATGGCCCGCGCCAAGTACCACCACATCATAGCCGGCCATTTATTTTTCATCTCCCCCGTCGGTCTTCCGCGCGTCCTTTTTGCTGCGCTCCAATTCGTCGCGGAACTTATCGTAATATTGCTTCAGCTGCTCTGCCATTGCGCTCTGCGGGCCCATGCTCATAAGGAACTTGGCCTTCTCAAGCCGCTTTTCGCGGTTCACGCGGATATGCTCGCGCAGCTGCTCGTATTTTACCACTATCTGCTTTTCGTCCGCAAAGCGCTTTATCTTGACCAGCAGCGCCGTGGCATTCACCAAATCTATAACGAACACACCGTAGAAAAACCCTATTATGAACGAGAACGCAAGGTTGTTGGAAAGCCAAACGAGCGCGTTTTCAATGCGCGGATGAATAAGGAAATAATATACCGCGCTCAATATAGCCCAGCCCAGCGTGAACTTGGGGCAGATTATGCCCTGTATATTGCCCCATTGCTTGGAATAATCCCAAAGCTTAACATGCAGAAGCTTTATTGAAATAAGCCCGGCAATGTATTCAACCAGCGTTACCGCCGCCGCCATCACGGCGAACAGCGCCGCCTTCCTGAGCGCCGTATTCTCGATTGGTATATATTGTTCCAGCAGCGAAAGCAGGAACAGTACGCACAAGCTGAACCCGTACAAAGGCAAATAGGGTCCCGAAAGGAACCCCCGGATTTATCCATTTGCGCTCAGGATTGGCGGAGGAGAAGAAGCGGCGGAACACCACCTCTATCACCCAGCCCGCCATGCTGCCAATAAAGAACAGGAACGCTATCGTGAGAAAAAGGCTCATTCTTCCTCCGTCTCCTCGCCCTTGTCGTGCGGGGCGAGCGCAACGCTTGCAACCTTCGTGCCTTCGTCAACCCTCATCAGCCTTACGCCCTGCGTATTGCGGGAGAACACGCTTATCTTGTCAACCGGCGTGCGGATAACGGTGCCGTCGTCGCGTATCATCATTATGTCCTCGTCCCCCGTGCAAACCTTCATGCAGGCAAGCTTGCCCGTCTTTTCGGTTATTGCGTTGGCTATAACGCCCTTGCCGCCGCGGTGACGCAGCGGGTATTCTTCTTCATCCGTGCGCTTGCCCATGCCCTTTTCGGTTATGGAAAGCACCGTCATGCCCGGCGCTATGAGGTTAACGTCGATTACCTCGTCCCCGTCCTCAAGTGTTATGGCCCTTACGCCCGTGGCGGCTCTGCCCATCGACCTTACGTCGCCTTCGTTGAAGCGCAGGCACTTGCCTTCCCGCGTGCCTATGAGCAGATCGTCATCACCCTTTGAAAGCAGTACGCTTATCAGCTCGTCCCCATCTCTAAGGTTCTGGGCAATTATGCCGCCCTTGCGGATGTTGTCAAAGTCGCTCATGGGCGTTTTCTTTATAACGCCGTCCTTCGTGGCAAGCACAAGATATTCGCCTTCCGTATCATTGTCCACGGGGAATACGGCGGTTATCTTCTCCCCGCCGGCAAGCTGCAGCAGGTTCACTATCGCCGTGCCCTTGGCCGTGCGCGAAGCTTCGGGGATGTTGTAGCACTTTATCTTATACGCCCTGCCCGTGTTGGTGAAGAACATTATGTAATTATGCGTGCTCGTCACGAACAGGTGCTCCACAAAGTCCTCGTCCCTCGTGGCCTGCGCCATTATGCCCTTGCCGCCGCGGTTCTGCGCCTTGTACGAATCGGCAGCTATGCGCTTAACGTAGCCAAGGTGCGTCATGGTAACGGCCATGTCCTCTTCCTGAATAATGTCGTCCAGGTCAATATCGTCCGACGCGGGGGCAATCTCCGTGCGCCTGGGGTCGGCATAGCGGCGCCTTACTTCCAGTATTTCGTCGCGTATTATGCCGCGCAGCTTGTTTTCGTCGGCCAGTATGCTTTCATAATAGGCGGCGGTCTTGGTCAGCTCCGCATGCTCGTCGTTTATCTTGTCCCGCTCAAGTCCGGTCAGCCTTGCAAGGCGCATATCCAGTATCGCCTGCGCCTGCTTTTCGCTCAGCCCGAAGCGTTCGCACAATGCCGTCTTAGCCTCCGCCGAGTTCGCGCTGCGCTTTATAAGCTCAACGATCTCGTCTATATTGTCCAGCGCTATCATCAAGCCTTCCAATATGTGCAGCCTTTCCCTTGCTTTATCAAGGTCGTACTGCGTGCGGCGTGTTACCACGTCCTCCTGGAAGCGCATATAATGATACAGCATTTCCCTAAGGTTAAGCACCTTGGGTTCGCCGTCCACAAGGCAAAGCATTATCACCCCGAACGTATCCTGCATCTGGGTATGCTTATAAAGCTGATTCAGCACAACGTTTGCGTTAACGTCGCGCTTGAGATCGATTATTATCCTAAGGCCCTTGCGGTCGCTCGCGTCGCGCAGATCGCTTATGCCCTCTATGCGTTTTTCATGCACAAGCTCGGCTATTTTTTCAACCAGCCTTGCCTTGTTCACCTGATACGGTATTTCCGTTACCACTATGCGGCTTTTGCCGTTGCCCGCTTCCTCTATTTCCGCGCGCGCGCGCACCAGTATGCGCCCGCGGCCCGTGCGGTACGCCTGGCGTATGCCGGCGTTGCCCATTATTATGCCGCCCGTGGGGAAGTCCGGCCCGGGCAGGTAGCCCATAAGCTCTTCAACCGTTATTTCGGGATTATCGAGCATGGCGACATATGCATCTATTGTTTCGCCCAGATTATGCGGCGGGATGTTCGTGGCCATGCCTACCGCTATGCCGCCGGAGCCGTTAACGAGCAGATTTGGATAGCGGCTGGGCAGCACCTTGGGCTGCATGAGCGTTTCGTCGAAGTTCGGCATGAAATCGACCGTGTTTTTGCCTATGTCGGCCATCATTTCGTCCGCCAGCTTGGACATTCGGGCTTCGGTATACCTCATTGCGGCCGCGCCGTCGCCATCCACGCTGCCAAAGTTGCCCTGGCCTTCAATGAGCATATAGCGGCTGTTGAAATCCTGCGCAAGCCTTACCATTGCATCGTAAACACTGGAATCGCCGTGCGGATGGTATTTACCGAGCACATCGCCCACAATACGCGCGCTTTTATGGAACGGCTTATCGGCCGTGAAGCCCTGCTCGTCCATTGAATAGAGTATGCGCCTGTGTACGGGCTTCAGTCCGTCCCTAACGTCGGGCAGGGCGCGGTTTATAATAACGGCCATGGCGTAGGAAATGAAGGATTTCTTCATTTCGCTTTCCAGATCAAGCGGCCTTATGCGGCTTATCTCGTTTTCGTTCATCGCTTATCTCCTCCCCTGTTAAACGTCCAGATCCACAACAAGCTTGCTGTTGTTTTCTATAAATTCGCGCCTGGGCTCCACCTTATCGCCCATCAGCACGGAGAATATCTCGTCCGCCTTCATCGCGTCCTCAAGATGCACCTGCAGCATAACCCTGCGCTCGGGGTCCATGGTGGTTTCCCAAAGCTGCTCCGGGTTCATTTCGCCCAGGCCCTTGTATCGGTTTATAAGGGGCTTAGGGTCGCGGCCTATGCGCTCAAGTATGCTGTTTAGCTCCTCGTCGTCATAGGCATAGTATATGTTCTTGCCCTTTGTTATTCTGTAAAGCGGGGGCTGCGCAACGTATACATAGCCCTGCTCTATCAGCGGGCGCATATGACGGAAGAAGAACGTGAGCATAAGTATCCTTATGTGGCTGCCGTCAACGTCGGCATCGGTCATGCACACTATTTTATGATACCTGAGCTTGCTGGTATCGAATTCCTCGTCTATGCCCGCGCCGAACGCCGTTATCATGGCGCGTATTTCATTATTGGCAAGTATTTTGTCCATGCGCGTTTTTTCAACGTTTAGTATTTTGCCGCGAAGGGGCAGTATCGCCTGATGCGCGGGATCGCGCCCCATCTTTGCGCTGCCGCCTGCGCTGTCGCCCTCAACTATGAATATTTCGCACTTTTCGGGATCCTTCTCCGTGCAGTCGGTCAGCTTGCCGGGCAGGCTTGTTGAATCGAGCGCGGTCTTTCTGCGGGTAAGCTCCCTTGCCTTTCGCGCGGCGTCCCTTGCGCGGGCGGCGGTAAGGCACTTGTCCACTATCGCGCGCGCCTCGGTGGGATGCTCTTCAAGGTAGACGCTCATCCCCTCGCTCACCGCGCTGTCCACAAGGCCGCGAATGTACGCATTGCCAAGCTTTGTTTTTGTCTGGCCCTCAAACTGCGGCTCAACGAGCTTAACGCTCACTATCGCGCTGAGTCCTTCGCGTATATCCTCGCCCTTGAGGGCGTCGTCGTTATCCTTGAGTATTTTATATTTGCGCGCATAGTCGTTCAAAACGCGGGTCAGCGCGCTCCTGAAGCCCACCAGATGGCTGCCGCCTTCGCCGGTGTTTATATTGTTGGCAAAGGTGAACACGTTTTCGTTATAATCGTCGTTGTATTGCAGCGCAACCTCAACCGTTGCAACCTCCTGCTTTTCGGGTTCGTTGCGGCTTGCGGTTATATACACGGGCTCCTCGTGCAGAACGGTCTTTTTGCGGTTAAGGTGCTTTACAAAGTTTACTATGCCGCCTTCGTAGCAGAAGGAGCGCACGTCGGGCGATTCGGCGCGCTCGTCGCTCACGGTTATTCTTACGCCCGCGTTAAGGAAGGCAAGCTCGCGCATTCTATCCGCAAGGATATCGAAATTATAGTTCACCTCGTCAAATATCTTATCGTTGGCAAGGAATGTTATGCTGGTGCCGCTTTCGCCTTCGGGAATGTCCTTTATGGCCTTAACGGGGGCCTTAGGCTCGCCATAGGAATATTCCTGATAATAAAGCTTGCCGTCGCGCTTTACCTCGGCTATCAGCCAGGTTGACAGCGCGTTGACAACGCTCAGGCCCACGCCGTGCAGACCGCCGGATACCTTATAGCCGCTGCCGCCGAATTTGCCGCCAGCGTGCAGCACCGTAAGCGCAACCTCCAGCGCGCTCTTATGCATCTTTTCATGCATGTCAACGGGTATGCCGCGGCCGTTATCGGTAACGGTAACGGAGTTGTCGCCATGGACTGTAACTTCAATGTGGTTGCAGTATCCGCCCATGGCCTCGTCAATGGCGTTATCCACCAGCTCCTTCACCAAATGGTGCAGCCCGTGGAAGTCCGTTGAGCCTATATACATGCCCGGGCGGCGCTTTACCGCCTCCAACCCCTCAAGCACCTGAATTTGAGAGGCATCGTAATCGGTGTGGTTGCTCATTTTCCGTTTTCTCCTTGTTTCAAAAATTCATATCGGTCATCCGGCCGGATCCTTCATTTTCTGCTTTACACCTATTCGCGTGTAAGCGTACCCGCCGCGCAGTGCCATGCGTTTATGCCCTTCAGCCCCGCTCGCTTTAATCCTTCAAGCGTGGTGCAGGTCAAAAAAGTTTGGCAGTCGCTCATCGCCTCAAGCAGCGCCCGCTGCCGCGGTTCGTCCAGCTCGCTCAAAACATCGTCCAGCAGCAGCACGGGGCTTTCCCCCGTTTCGCCCTTGATAAGCTCCAGCTCGCTCAGCTTCAGGCTCAGCGCGGCCGTTCTCTGCTGGCCCTGGCTTCCGAATACCCTCACGTTCGTGCCGTTCAGGTTAAGCTCCAGCTCGTCCCTGTGCGGGCCTGAACCGGTGTATCCGCGGCGAATATCGTCCAAAGCGCCATTATACAGCGCCTCGCTCAGCGCGGCCTCCGCATCCCCGCCGCCCATGCGCTCTATGTCCACATCCGGGGCATAGCGCACCAGCAGCGCTTCCCTTTCGCCCGAAATCCGTCTGTGCAGCCGGCTTGCTATAAGCCCCAGCCTTTGCACAAATTCCGCCCGCATGCGCATTATCTCCGCGCCCGCTTGGCTAAGCTGCTCATCCCAAATATAAAGCTGCTGCCTGACGGCATTCATGTCCGCCTTGGCGTCCGGCTTCAGCAGGGCGTTGCGCTGCCTGAGTGCGGCGTTATAGCGCTGCAATGTGTAATAATAAGCGGGCCTGAGCTGGCTCAGCTCCATGTCCATAAACCGCCGCCGCTCGGCAGGCGCGCCCTTTACCAGCTCCAAATCCTCCGGCGAGAACATTACCGCGTTCAGCGCGCCCATAAGCTCTCCCGTGCGCTTTGCCATAAGCTTATCTATGAATATCTGCTTGCGTTCGCCGCTTTTAAGCTTTATCTCTATCGTGCGGCTGCCGCTTTTCGCCCGAATGTCCATGCCCACATATCCGCCTGCAAAGCCCGCGCGTATCAGCTCCGCGTCCTTCGCCGTTCTGTGCGAACGCCCGAAGGCGCACAAAAAAATAGCTTCCACCGCGTTGGTCTTGCCCTGCGCGTTCTCGCCGACGATAACGTTCAGGCCGCTGTCCGGGCGGAGCAGAAGCGATTCATAGTTGCGAAAATCATTCAGTTTCAGCCGCTCAATAAGCATACCTTATTTTATCATATTCACCCCGTTTTCATCAATAGCGTAAAATAAATATAAGAAGAAAAGGGACAGCCAAACACGCGCCGCGGCGGACAAAATGCCCATATTTTCGTCTTTTTTCAAAAAAACCGTGCGAATATTGCAAATAGGTGGTATTATAGTTAAGGTTTTATACTCTTTATTCTATTTCCGGAGGACTCATACCATGGAAAAACCCAAACGCCGCTGGGGCGACCGCAAAGATGGCCGTCTCATACGCGAGCTTGACCCGATGCACTTCATAGTGCCGCTTATCTATCCCAACCGCTGCGATAACGAGGCATATATTTCAGAGCGCATTGATCTGACCAACATAAACGCATACCTTGCCAGGCGCAACGCCACGGAGACGGACTTTCCCTTCACCATGTTCCACATAATCGTGGTAGCGCTGCTCAAGACCATCACGCTCCGCCCGAAGATGAACCGCTTCATAGCCAATAAGAACGTGTATCAGCGCCACGCGATATCCGCAGCATTTGTTGTAAAAAAGCTGTTCAGCGACAACGGGGCAGAGGCCCTTGCCATAGTTTATTCGGACCCCACGGACAATATCGATTCCCTGCGCGCCAAGCTTTATAAGCAGATATCCTCCTGCCGCAGCGATGCGCTTGACCGTTCGAGCGACAGCATGGATATTTTGAACAAAATGCCGCGCTTCCTGTCCAAATTCTTAGTGTATCTTATAACCAAGCTGGACAAGCACGGCTGGTGTCCGGAATTCCTTATCGGTTCAGATCCGTATTATTCCTCGGCGCTGCTCACCAACCTTGGCTCCATAAAGCTGAAGAGCGGTTATCACCACCTGACCAACTGGGGCACCTGCTCCATATTCTGCGTGGTGGGCGAAAGGAAGAACAACCCCTTTTTCAATCAGGACGGCACGTTTGAAATGCGCGACAGCGTAGATCTCGGCCTTACGATAGATGAGCGAATTGCGGACGGATATTATTACGCCAAAACAGTTCGCCTGTTCAAAAAGCTGCTGGAAAATCCGGAGCTGCTGGAGCTTCCCCTGAGCGAGCCTGTTGAATACTGATTTAAGCATACAAAAGCGGGGCCTATACCCCGCTTTTTAGTTACTCAAAATATTTTCTCAGCTTTGTTGCATCCTTAAATTCAAACTTCCCCCTCAAACGCACCGGAGAAGAAACCTATCAGCGCGCCGTTGACCAATGCGCAAAGCACCGTGCCTATCTTTACCCCTTCAAAATGGCCTAAGCCGAAAAAAGCGAACGACATGCCCACGGCTATAAGGCAGCTTATGCAGTCATACGCGGTCTTTACGCGGTTTATGTTCCGCCCGTATTTGGCCGCAATCTCCTTCACAAACAGCTCGTATACCTCCGGCGCGATATATGTATGGAACAGCAGCGATACGCCCACCGCACAGCATATTACCCCCGCTGTGAAGCACGTTATGCGCCCCGCCATGCCGCTCACGCCAAGCAGCGCCACTATCGCCATAGAGCCATCGAGCAAAAGGCCGTACAGCACCGCCGTTATGAACGAGAAAAGATAATATAGCCTGAACCGCCCGAGCACCATTACCATCACTATCAGCAGCGCCGCCTGAAGCGTATATTCCGCCATGCCGAACGTGAAGAACGCAAACGTTTGGCTCAGCTTGAGATGCAATAAATACGCCGGCGCAACTATCATCGATACGCCAAGGTCGCTCGCTTCCATGAGTGCCGCGCTGAACGCGAGCACAATAAGCCCCAATATATATGCCAATTCCGTATAGAACGTTCGTCTTTTCATAAATACCTCCGCCCGTTTCCTCCGGCCCATAAAAAAAGCCCCACAACCGCCGATATGCCGGGCATATTCAGCAGGCTGTGCGGCGAAAAGCGGCAAGCGCCGGAAAAATCCGCAACCGATTTTGTAGTCAAAGTATAGCACAGTGCATTCTCGTCCACAAGGCCGAAAATTTTTTTGGCATCAAAATCGGTTATAATTGTTGACAAGCATCGAACTTTGCGCTACAATACATAAGCACGTTCAAGGAACGGCAATGCGCCCATAGCTCAGCGGATAGAGTGCCCGGCTACGAACCGGTAGGTCGCAGGTTCAAATCCTGCTGGGCGCGCCAAGCAAAAAGAGCCACCATTGGTGGTTCTTTTTGTTTGCTTGTATAGCAGGATTTGAAGGGCGGATAAAGTAAACGCGAAGCGTTTACCCGCCCCGGTTTGAGGCGCAGGGGTGAGCTACGCCGCGCGGAGCGCAAGAAGCGAACATACCGATGCCGAAAACCAAATCCTGCTGGGCGCGCCATGAAAAAAGCACTTCATTCGAAGTGCTTTTTTCAAATTAAGCGCACTTTACGGTGCATGAAAAATGAAGCATAGCTTCGCTCCATGAAGCGCGGCTTCGCCGCACGGATTTTTGCGCGGTACGAAAAAGCGGAGGAGCCTTAGATGGGTGTTCATAAAACAGTCAATGGAGCGTATCGATACAGTCTCATGCCAACATACTATGTAAAGGGGTGCAGCCCCTTGGCTCTCCCTTTGGGAGAGTTGTCACCGCAGGTGACTGAGAGGGTCTTGCAGCCTTTTTCGAATGATAATATCAATTTGTGCACACACATTACGGAAATCCCTGTCTATATCCCGGTTGGAGAATCGCAAAATCTCCAACCCAAGAGACATCAGGAATTGAG
>ENA-UAOW01000336-UAOW01000336.1-human-gut-metagenome-genome-assembly--contig:-NODE-336-length-24073-cov-6.014656_pt1 | contig 24073 bp, 24 predicted proteins | sample MGYA00243470_ERZ654559 | MGnify/ENA primary metagenome ERZ654559 (study PRJEB26926, sample SAMN06164851) | human gut metagenome | biome: ENVO:00009003; feature: ENVO:2100002; material: ENVO:00002003...
GGCTGGACCTGCGCCTGCGGACAAAGCGGCATCACCAGCAGCTTCTGCCCTAACTGCGGCAGCAAAAAGCCGGAGCCCAAGCCGGCAGCAGAGAGCTGGCAGTGTACCTGCGGTGCAGCCGTCACCGGAAAATTCTGCCCAGAGTGCGGCAAGCCCCGGCCCGCAGCGGACGGCTGGACCTGTTCCTGCGGCGCGGTGAACAAAGGGAAATTCTGCGCGGAGTGCGGGGCGAAAAAGCCCGCTGGCGTACCCCAGTACAAATGCGACAAATGTGGCTGGGAGCCGGATGATCCCGCCCATCCGCCCAAGTTCTGCCCGGAGTGCGGCGATCCCTTTGACGATGGCGATGTGCAGGGATGACCCGTGGAAGAAAAACCGCCGTATTTTCTGTTGTAGGTCTGTTCCTGCTTCTGGCGGCTGCGGGATATTGTTTCAGAGGTCATCAGGGAGGTGATTCATCCATACAGAAGAAATCTGCCGTGCCGCCCGGTACCTTGACCGGCGTCACATACAGCCACACCAGCGGCATGGTTGCCAGAGCGGATTTTGCCATCACGCTTTCGCCGGAGGCCATTCTGGAAACAAGCTATTATCCGGCCCTTGCTCCGGATACGGCGGAGGACGAGGACTGGTATCATCCGTCCACCAAAGAGAATGTCCCCATCACCGCGGCTCAGTGGTCGGATGTGGAGCAGATCATTCTGGAGCTCTACCCGCTGATGGAGCCCATCCCGGAAAACCGGCGTGAGGTGAAGCTGCCACCGGGGATCGAAGTCATGGATGGCGGGGACTCCACCAGCCTGATCCTGACCTGGAGCACAGAAGACGGAACACGGAGCATCCGTTATGATCCGCCAAACGACCGCCGTATCCATACGCTGATCGCTCTGCTGGAGGAGCTGGCCGACCCCATTGGACGGGAGATCCCCCGCTATGCCACGCCGGAGCTGAGCGGCTTCTATATGGGTCAGTCCGGGGCTCTCTTCTCCAAGGACTATTCCTTCCAATTCGACCGGGGTCCGTCTGTTGTGTACGGAGAGGACGCCCCCTATATCCTCCGGGCCAGATTTACCCCGTCCGGTCGGAAGCAGGAGATCTGGAGTGACTGGGCCGTGTCAGATGAGGAGTGGGATGCCTTCACCGCGTTTGCGGAGGAGATCCGTCTGGAGCAGCAGCCGGACGGCAGCTCGGAAAAGCCGGCCTGCACCCTCTATTACTCTGACGGCAAACAGCAGCAGAAGAAATTGGATCAGGAAACAGCGAAGCAGCTCCGGGCGTATTTTACAGAGCTGGCCCTGTGCCTGCTGGATGAACAGCCATAGTACGCAAAGCGATCCATAAAAACAGAACATAGGAGGTACTACAAATGAAAGGTCAGAAGATTTTGAAAGTCACATCCATTCTCATGATCATCGGCGGCATCATCGCCGCCATCGCCGGCGTCATCGCCATTCTCGGCGTCAGCGCCCTGGCAGCCCTGTCGGGGAGCGCGGAGGGTACCGGCCTGCTCTATGCCAGCTCCATTCTTGTGACTGTGGCCTCTGTGATCCAGTTTATCGCGGGCATTAAGGGCATCGGGGCCTGCAGCGCACCCCAGAAGGCCGCTTCCTGCGTCAAATGGGGCATTATCATTGCGATCTTAGCGATCATCTCCATCATCATCGGCTTTGTAGGCGGAGGCCAGTTCAGCATCACCAGTCTGGTGCTCAACCTTCTGCTGCCGGGATTGTATGTCTACGGCGCCATGCAGATGAAGGGCACCGCGTAAGCGGCTTCAGAAAGGGGTGCAGATGATGGGGCTCTTTGGAAAACTATTTGATAAAAAGGAATGCTCGGTCTGCGGCGGCGAGATCGGGCTGCTGGGCAACCGCAAGCTGGAGGACGGCAATCTGTGCAAGGAATGTGCCGCCAAGCTCTCCCCCTGGTTCAGCGACCGCCGCCAGAGCACGGTGGCGGAGATTCAGGAGCAGCTGGCCTACCGGGAGACCAATCAAGCCAAGGTATCCTCTTTTCGCACCACCCGTACTCTGGGTGAGCGTACCAAGGTGCTGCTGGACGAGGATGCGGGTCTGTTTATGGTCACCTCCGCCAGAAATTGGGAGGAGGCCAATCCGGATGTGCTGTCCTTCTCCGATGTGACTGGCTGCAAGTTGGACATCGACGAGCGCAGGACGGAGATCGAATACAGGGATAAGGATGGAGAGCGGCAGAGCTTCAATCCCAAACGGTATGCCTATTCCTACGATTTCTACATCGTGATCAACGTCAACAATCCCTATTTCAGCGAGATCCGCTTCCAGCTCAACAGCAGCTCAGTGGATAACGATGAGGAAACACTGCTGGATGGACCCGACGCCATGCGCAGACCCCGCGGGGGTCTCCGGGCTAAAGCCGGCGGAATGGGCGGCGGCTCCCTGACCTCCAACGCGGAGGAGGTGCGCTCCAGCGTGGAATACCGGCAATATGAGGAAATGGGCTGTGAGATCCGGGATGCGCTGCTGCAGGTCCGGCAGCAGGCGCGGGAGGAAGCGGCCGCGGCCGCAGCACCCAAGGCGGCGGTGACCTGTCCGTACTGCGGGGCGACCACCACACCGGATGCCAGCGGCTGCTGCGAGTTTTGCGGCGGTGCAATCAACGGATAAGAATACCTTGGAGCAATAGAAAACAACGAAAATGAAAGGAGCTTCACCATGAAGAAGTATGAAATTTTAGGAGAAAATCTGCCGGTCGTCGTATGTGAATTGTCCCCAGGCGAATCCATGATCACGGAGAGCGGCAGCATGAGCTGGATGAGCCCAAATATGAAAATGGAGACCACCACCGGAGGCGGTATGAAGAAGATGCTGGGGCGGCTGGTGTCCGGCGATTCCGCATTTCAGAACAAGTTCACTGCGGAGGGCGGGGACGGGATCATCGCCTTCGCTTCCAGCTTTCCCGGGGCCATCAAGGCTCTGAACATCAGTGCCGGCCGGTCCATGATCGTGCAGAAAAGCGCGTTTCTTGCCTCTGAGGAGGGTGTGGAACTATCCATGCACTTCCAGAAAAAACTGGGCTCCGGCATCTTTGGCGGCGAGGGCTTCATCATGCAGAAGCTGAGCGGAAACGGGATCGCCTTTATTGAGATCGACGGTCACGCGGCAGAATATGACCTGGGCGCCGGACAGGAGCTTCTGGTCAGCACGGGGTACCTGGCGGCTATGGAGGAGAGCTGCACCATGGATGTGGTTCCGGTCAAGGGCGCAAAGAACATGCTCCTGGGCGGAGAGGGTATTTTCAATACCGTTGTCCGGGGACCCGGCAAGGTGATCCTGCAGACCATGCCCATCAGCAAGGTGGCCGAACTGTTGACGCCGTTTTTCAGCAACAAAAAATAAGAAAGGACAGAGAGGAGAATGGCCATGAAAACCAAGTTCAAGCTGTCGTGCCTGTTCCTTGCGGCGCTGATGCTGTTCAGCCTCACTGCCTGCGGCAAGGACAACCCGGAGCCCAGCTCGACATCGGAAGGAACCGAGCAGACAAAGCCTCCTGTGGAAGCGGGAAGCGGAACAACGATCCATACAAATCTGTGGGATCTTACTTACGATGAGGCGGACGGCTGGGTCTATGAGGAGGACGACCTTCATGACGATGAAACATCCTCCAAGATCATCCTGACGCTTCCCAAGGAAGGCGAGGATGGAAGCATCGTCGATGCGGAGATCCGCGTTTCTGTGGAAGATCCGTATACCTTCCGGGACTATCTCACCAGCTACGGCTTTGACGAGTACGAATATGCAGTCGATCAGGCCTATGATCTTACTCCCGTCGGCGGCATCGGTTGCCTCAAAGCAGAAGGAAACTATTGGGGCTCCCCCTGCCTGCGGTATATGAACCGGGTGGAGGGCGCGGGAGCCACCGTATTTATGGAGATCATCGGCGAGTACGAGGATGAGCGTGTAGACAAGCTGCTCTCCGGCCTGACGATCCATCTGGAGGATACCGGAAACGAGGATGGCCCCTGGTACTGGGAGGGTGAGCCCTTTTCCGCCCAGCCCCGCAGCGTCATGGTGGGGACGCACACGCTCAGCAGCCAGTGGCTGCCTATTACAGACTGCATCATCACAAAGGAGACCTTCAATCACGCAGCTGCTGTCACAGGAGATCAGGCTTACCTTCTGGTGGACGGAGAATTGAAGCGCTTCGATTACGACGGCGCATCTCTGAACTTTGCGGAGGATATTGTGCTGGACGCGGAATATGAGGATATTTCCGCCGACACCACAGGGACCCTCTGGCTGGCGAATTTTATGGAGCCGCTGATCAGCTGGAAGGACGGCGCACAGACGGCGTCCTATGAGGGCCCGGATCACGTCACCATGCACCCATCCGGGACCTGGGGCGTCAGCTGGTTCTCCGGCCCGGAATGTGAAAAGATCACGCTCTCCGGCGGAGCCCTCAAGACGGAGCCCATGGTATTCCAGGAAGTGGACATCCTCAGTCACCTGCTGATCGACGACAGCCACATCTATGTCTGCGGGTCTGCCGTGGATGGCAGCGGTCACAAGGTGTTTGTCTATGACAGCAATGGCGCGCTGCAAATGACTTTGGCAGATTCCGACGGAAGCGGCCTGGGAAGCATTACCTTTATTACGCAGACCGCAAATGGCTATCTGGCCCTGGACGGAAATATGCGTGAGGTGGTGCTCTGGACCAAGGACGGCACCTATCTCGGCGAGGCGGATGACGGCGACCTGTTCGGCACGGACTATCCCTGGTTCTGCGGCGGCGCGAAGCTGGCTGACGGCAGCATCCTTGCCATTATGACCGAAGACAGAGCGGACGAGTCCGCAATGGAACTGGTGGCATTCAAACTCAGCGGCTTTTAAGGAGGATCTGACATGAAACGCACGAGGTTATTCTGCGTCCTGCTTGCGGCGGCGATGCTGCTCAGTCTGGCCGCCTGCGGCAAGGACGACCCGAAAGAGTCCAATTCGCTCCAGATCGGGGACTATGCGCTGCTCTACAAGGGGGCCAGCATCATGGAGGACTCAGATGGAAACGACGCGCTGGTCCTGACGCTGGATTTTACCAACAACAGCAAGGACAGCGGCTCCTATGTCTGGTCCATCTCTGAAACAGCGATGCAGAACGGCGCAGAGCTGGCCGTCGCCACCGTCTTTACGGACAGCGACTCCTACGACACGGTGATCGACAGTCAATTTACGGATGTCGCGCCGGGTGAAACCCTTGAACTCCGCACCGCCTTTGTGCTGGCGGATACCACCAGCAAGGTCGAGGTGACCTTTGAGGAGGCATTCGGCGACAAAACCGGTAAGATCACCGTCGATCCGTCCACACTCAGCCGGGAAACGGCGGGAAGCGGTACAGGTCAGGATACTGGGACCGGAGATATACTGCTGGACTGGTGGAACGGCGACTGGTACGGCTGGTGGATCATGACCGGCTGCTCGGGCGATTACGAGGATCTGGAGGGCGCCTGGTGGGACATCTGCGGCGCCATTGACATCGGCGGGGACGGCACGGGCACTGTCACCCTCTGGGATGAGGACTACACGAAGTCGGAACCGATGGTTTCCGCATCGGTCAGCCTCAGTGATGATGGGACCAGCATATATGGCACCATGACATCCGAGGGCGGTGCCTTCACGGATATTGCGCTGGAGCACGGGGACTGGATCGTTGACCCGGGACTGGTGGACTATGGGGACATGATCCACATTGACGGTGATTACGAAAACGGCGGAGATGCATTCCACTATGATATCTACCTGCGCCCGTGGGGGACCTATTGGGTGGATGTGGATGAGGAGGATCTGCCCAATCTCTATGACAGCTGGTATCTGCCTCTGATCGATGCGGAGGAGCCTATGCCGGACAGCATTGGATGACACCAGAATGGGGATCGTTCCCGCCCCATTTGGGGCGGGAACGATCCCCATTTGCGCAATGGTATGGAGCAGTGACATTTGAAAGGAGCAGTTATGAAAAGGACATCAAAACGAGTGATCGCATTTTTTCTAATACTGGTTCTGATGCTGTCTCTCTGTGCCTGCGCGCAAAAACAGCAAGCGGGAACAGACGAACCAAATCGAAGCGCCGATGGTGAGACGCTGTCTGGTATGCCCAATCAGAAACTGCCGGAAAAGCTGCGCCCGGGGGCCGGGGGATCGGATATGCAGCCGACACCGACCGGATTCTCCGCGGAAGCGGAACAATCTCTTGTTTGGCTGCGGGAGAGAATGGCTTTTCCGCAGACCATGTTCGGCGCGGCCTTCCTGGGCTATACCGGAGAAGCGTCTGATGGAGATTGGCTGTCAGAAACAGACCAAGCGACGCTGCAGAAATACCCTTTTATTTCCGAAATCGATACGGGGCATACCATCGGGGACGATGATTATCTGTATTGTCTCGTGCCGCTTGATGAAAATGCCACGGTTTCCGTCAATCTCATGCGGTGGGATTCGAAATCAGATACTGAAGAGGTCATCGAGGTTCTCTATCGGTCTGAAGTTGGAGATCCGCTGCTGATCTTTGCAGCCGGCGGGGACGATGCATACGCATACCTGTCCTACATACAGGTTCAGATCGTAGACAACGCAGGCAACAGCTGCGTGTGGGAGCCGCAGTTCTATACATCAACGGGGCACATCGTGCCATGTTTCTCGGAAAACGGAGACTACCTCTCCTTCGACTTTACGGAATACGGCTGGCAGGGCGTTCCTTCCGAGCTTGCACCGTGGCTGGCAGACGGCTGGAGCGGCGTCTATGCCTCCGGGCTTGGCGGCAGCTGGACAACGCAGGCAGCGGCATGGGATACGGACCGTATCGCAAATTACTACCTGTGGTTCTTTCCCGAGGATGAGATGGGAGGAACGGTCGAACTGTATTGGGAATACGAGGGTGCCGATCCTTCTAAAACGACGTGGGAAGAGGTGTGGAGCGGTTTCTGGACGACCACATCCGTCATGGATGGGCCCAGTTATGTGACCGTCAGCCTGTCCCTTGTTGGCGGTGATAACTATGGCGTCACAGACGGCCCGTATTATATCTCGGAGACTTATCCGATTTTGATGAGTCCCAGCGGCGAGGAGATGGTGATCGGCGCTGGGGAGAACGAAGTCAGCCTGCCGTTTATGCCGAAGTACGACGCGCAGCTGTGCGTCCTGACGCTGGACAGCTTGCTCACCGACCCGCTCGGCTGATCTTCTGCGGATTACGGCCTGTTTCGGTATAGACCGTTACAGCGCCGGCATGGGAAGGAGGAATTTCAGATGCCAACACAGGTAACAAATTATCAATGCCCCAGCTGCACGGGACCGCTGCATTTCTCCGGTGCGTCCGGCCGGTTGGAGTGCGAATACTGCGGCGCCAGTTATGATGTGGCGGAGATCGAGGCGCTCTACGCAGAGAAAGAAAAAAAGGCGGCAGAAGCCCAGCAGGCGACGGAGGAAGGCGGCGCCGGGCAGGGCGCGCCAGCCGCGGATGGAGGCGCATGGGACACCTCTGACTTTTGCGAGGATTGGGGGGCTGAGGGCGACGGTATGCGGGCCTACGGCTGCCCCAGCTGCGGCGCGGAGCTCATCTGCGAGGAGAGCACGGCGGCGACCTCCTGCCCCTATTGCGGGAACCCCACCGTGGTGCCGGGCCAGTTCTCCGGGGCACTGCGGCCGGATTTCATCGTTCCGTTCAAGCTGAGCAAGGAGGATGCGGTAAAGGCCCTCAAGTCCCACTACAAAGGGAAGTTTTTCCTGCCGAAAAGCTTTACCGGTGAAAATCATGTGCAGGAGATCCGGGGGATCTATGTTCCCTTCTGGATGTTCGACGGCGAGGCGGAGGGCGACGCCCATTATGAGGCTGCCCGCTCCCGTACATACCGCTCCGGCGACTACGAGATCACGGAGACGAAACACTACGATGTCTACCGGGCCGGAGCCGTCACCTTTGAGAAGGTGCCGGTGGACGCCTCCAGCAAGATGCCGGACGGCCACATGGACTCCATTGAACCCTATGACTACAAAGAGCTGAAGCCCTTTTCCACCGCGTATCTCCCCGGCTTCCTGGCCGATAAGTTCGATGTGACGGTGGAACAGAGCCGGCAGCGGGCGGATCAGCGCTGTGAGGGGACCCTTGCCTCCGCGCTGCGCGGCACAGTGAAGCGTTATGACCTCTGCGTTCTCAGAGACAGCAGCGTTCATCTGCGCAGGGGCAAGGTGCATTACGCCCTGATGCCCGTCTGGATGCTGAATACCAAGTGGCATGGGAAGGACTTCCTCTTTGCCATGAATGGACAGACCGGAAAGCTGGTGGGCGACCTGCCGGTCAGCTGGGGGAAGTTCTGGGGGCTGTTTGCCGCCATCGCCGTCCCCCTGTCTGTGATCAGTTCGGCGCTGGTCCTATTGCCGTGAGAAAGGAGGCGGACCGGATATGAAGAAAGCATATACTGCTCTCGCGCTGGCGTTCCTGTTGGCGCTGTCCCTCTGCACTCCCGCAATGGCGGCAATGGAGTACGGCGTGATCTATGACGAAACGGAATCCTTGGGATCGCAGGAACTGACCATGCAGGGAGAACAGACCCTCCCCCAGCTCTCCCAGGCGCTGGGCCTTGATCTGCGGGTGGATGTATTGACCCAAAACAGCTATGACGGACTTGGCGACGCCGCCGCGGGGATCTATGAGGAATATGATTACGGCTATGGCGAGCACAAGGAGGGCGTTACGCTGACCATTCTGCTGGAAGCGCAGGATGGGGATACCTACAGGATGGTTGACGAAAATGACTGGTGCGTCTACGCCAGACTGAGCGATGAGCGGGGCAACGGCCAGGAATTGTCCGGCGCCGTCTACGATGCGGTACAGCCCTATATGGCGGCGCGGGCGTGGAACGGCGAGGACATGACCATGAGCGCCGTGGCGCTGACCCAGGCAGTGGACGCCATGGCAGAAACGGCGGAGGATTACATCCTCACAAATTGCCCGCCGGCCGGCTCCGGCGAGGATGCCGGTGTGGAAAAACCGGTGCAGGGCAGCGTCACGATGCAGTATGTATTTGATGCTGCAGACCTTCTTCCCTATGAGAAGTGGGAAAAGCTGGAGGCTCGGGCCGAAGCTATTTCCCAAAAGCAGGATTGCGGCGTTTATTTTGCTCTTGTAGATGATTACACGGAATTCGGAAACGGCAGTATCTATGAGGTCACCTATCAGCTCTATCACGGCAGTGAGCTCGGTATGGGCAGCGGGCGGGACGGCATCATCGTGCTCCTGAGCATGGCCGAGCGGAACTATGCCATGTTCGTCTACGGCGAATACGCCGAGTATGCCTTTGATGAATATGGGAAGGAGAAGCTGGAGGAGCAATTCCTGGGTGATTTTGGGGAAGACGACTGGTATGGCGGCATTTCCAATTACTTAGACGCCTGTGAGGAATATCTGACGAAAGCCGACGCCGGCAAGCCGGTGCGCCGTCCTTACTGGATCTGGTTCGTCATTTCAGCAGGATGCTCCTGTCTGGCCGCGGGGACGGTTTGCCTGTGGCTGCTGCGTAAGATGAAGTCCGTCCATCAAAAGGCGGAAGCCGATGCGTACCTCACCGCTGGCGGCTTACACCTGACAAAGCAGTACGACCGGTACACCCATACCACCGAAACACGCACCAAGATCCAGAAAGAGAGCTCGGGCGGCAGCGGCGGCAGCACCTACAGCGAAAGCGGGGGCGGCGGCAGCGGCCGCAGCGGGAAATTCTGAGAAGGAGGCCGGATGATGAAGAATTTGCTCCGGCGCCGCTTTCTCCCGGCGATTTTGTGCATGGCGCTGGCCCTTGGCCTGTCTGCCTGCGGAGGAAAAGACACACCGCCCGTTGAAACGGAAACGGACGGTGCGATGGGCACACTTTCCGGCAGCAAGGGAGAAAAAGATTCCGGGGTGGGTGTGTTCTCCGGCAGCGGGGAAGAAACAGTGGAGGCGGAATTGGCGGAGGAGTCCCTGAACCTGTTGTATGACGCCATGGCATACGATGACCAGTACGCCGGCGCGGTCGCCTATCTGGGATACAGGAAGCAGGGGGACTCCACCCCACTGTCGGACTGGCTGGTGGAGAATTGTGCCGGATTGGTCGAGGCGATGCCGTTTCTACTGCATATACCGGCCGAACGTATCCTCGGCGCAGGTTGGGGGGATTTATTCTGCATCGTTCCCCGGGATGAGAATACCAGCCTTGCCGTGAACCATGTCACCTGGGAATCTCTCGGTAACGGCGTTTGGCCTGTACCGGGTGAGGTGCTCTACCGGGAGGAGTGTGCCCAGCCTGTACTGATATTCGTAAATTATGAGCAATGGCGGGATGAACCGGACACGGAGATCGTCCTTGTGACAAACGATGGCGTGGAGATGAAGTGGCTCCCGCTGACCGATGAATACGGCATTCCCATCGTGCCCACCGGGGAGAACTACCTTCCCACGCTGATGGATTTCGGCATCTGGGGCTATGTGACCGGGTTGGACTACCCCGAGGACTGGGAGCCGTCCGGGGACGACTGGTGGCTGCCGCCCACAGACTGGGGGCTGGCTTACACAAATTGGACCTGCGAGCACTGGTACATAGAGTTCGGCTGGGGCGACAGCGACCCGGACTATTCCGGACGCATCGATCTCTACCATCAGCCGGAGGATGGGCAGGAGTATGCGTACTCGTATTCCGGCATCTGGCGTATGGAGGGCGACTGCCTGCATCTGGACCTCTCGGACGGCGCGGGCACCCGCATGAGCGGCAGCTTCCCGGTGCTGATCGACCCCTCCGGCGAATCTCTCCATATCCAGCAGGATCGTGAAACCGGTGTGTGTCCGCCCTTTTTTGGCGAGGGCATGACCTGTATGGATCTGATACGCGCCTATGGCTGAGAGAACATCAGGCGCACGAGTGTGGGACAGGCGTGAAAGGAGTATTTGCATGAGTATTTTTGACAGGCTAAAGCAGTCCGCCGTGGATGCCGCGGCGACAGCAGCCACAGCCATTGGAAACAAGCGGGAAACCTTTACCTTCGCGGCCCTCCCCGAAAGCCTTGCCCAGATGCAGGCTCTCCCGGAGGCGTCCCTTGACACACCCTTTCAGACGGCGGCGCTGACCGTGCTGGCCCTGTGCGCCTATGCCGCTGACCGGCAGATCGGCACGGATATGCTGAATTGGCTGCGGGGGCCCCGTCCTTTGAGCGGACAGGAGATCTCCTTCTTAAACGACCGCTTCCGTGACGGAAAGACCTACCTTCCCTTCACCTACTTTGCCGGCTCTACCCCCGACAACAATTACACACCCAACCAGCCCTATACCATCCGGGTGGAAAGCAACCATGTTTCCGGTGAGGAGCAGGGCTATATGAAACTGTTTATCCCCTGCGGCGGCGCGGACAGCCCTCGCCCCATCAAACTCCGACAGCGGGGTAGCGATGGGAAGTGGTTCCTCTGGGAGCAATACCTGCTCACCGGTGTCCGTACCCCCAAGTCCGCCGACCCCTGGGCGTGAGTCAGGCGGCGCGGCTGTGGAGGCTCGGCTCATGGAAGCCGGAGCAGGCGGGAGCGATCAGAAAACCATCTGTATTTATCGGATTGGATAGAGGGTGCCGATCATGAAAACAGTGCTGTTTATATCATCCAATAAGGTGCTGGGACAGGGGTTGTCAGCGGCCATCCATGCAAAGCCGGAGCTTGACTTCCTGTGGGCGGCCCAGCTCCATTATCCGCAGGCTGTGGTCGGCGTTGATATCTTTCATGCGGATGTGGTGATATTGGATATTGTGGATCAGGCGGATATGGATCAGGCGGTCGGGATCTGCCAACCTCTTCGGCAGGTTGAACAGGACCTCAAGATCCTGCTTCTGGTCAGGCCGGAACAGTCTGCCGTATGCAGCCGTGTCATAGATGCAAAAAATGCCGGACTGATCGATGATTTCGTCTTCTATGATAGTTCTCTGGCATATCTGCTGGCGAAATTGGCGGCGTTTTCATAGAATGATTGGGTATCAATGAAGAAAAACCAACTGCAATTATCTAACTTGTAACTACGAATAAATGGGTGATTGCTATGCGGCATGAGTCAAAATGGATCTGCTGTCCTCAGTGCGGCAGCGAAACGAAAGTCAAAGTATATGAAGAAACGGTTTTAGTAAAATTCCCGCTATACTGTCCAAAATGTAAAAAGGAATTCATGGTCAATGTGGTAAAACTGAAGATGGTATTAAGCGACGAGCCGGATGCTTAAAGCACAGAGCCTGCTGATCCCCCTGTCGGGGAAAAGCAGGCTCTGTTTTTTTATGTAGTCATCCAATCTCAATGGCGTCCTTTGTCCGGAGTGCGGCAATGACCGATTCCACCACCGGGATCAACGCTTCGGCCTCCTGCTCACTGCATTCCTCAATCATAAGCCGAAGCTGTTGTAGAGCGGGAGTTTCGCGCTGCAACTCAGGGTTAAAAATGGTTCTGGCATCAATACGGAGGGCACGGATCAAAGGGTAGAGCACCTCCATCTTGGGATTTGCCTTGTAGTTCTCAATATTCATCACGGTTCGCACATCGATATCCGCCATGTCTGCTACCTGAAGCTGGGTCAGACCGCGCTGATAACGTGTGCTCTTCACCGCATTTCCCAATGGATAGGAGAAGTCATACATCGCAGTTCACCTCAAAGATATTCTACAATACATCTTTTTGCGGGTGAATGCGACACAATTCGCTTGTTAGATGTATCGCGATGCACGAACCAACAAGCCTGAGATACATAAAACTGAATTACATTATCGGCAAGACAGTCGCATTTGCCGAAGAACAAAAATTTTAAGGGGGTGATGCTGGCTGTCTGTGTGCCGGCCGCGTAAGTGGACAAGGAGAAATGCAACATGGCAGATAACAGCTGCCGCATTAAGTTGTTCCATCTGGTTAAGCCGAGTCACACTGCTTTCAGGACAGCACGAGGAAGACTGTCAAGAAAAAAACGGGGTACGCAAGCTGGGCATATGAGAAAGAAAGAAAAACCTCCGCCTGCTGCCCCTGTATCCCGCCCTGGACTTCTTAATGCAGATCAAGCACAGGTTGCCGATTCTCCATTTTTGCACGGGATCGGCAATTTATTTTTTAATGATAATCTTTCTGTTGGGTGCCGTGATCCTCCGAACTGAAATTCGGTCTCATCCAAATTTCAGAAAACGGAGGAAAGTGTTATGGGCTTCAACAGAGATAGCTATGCCGCTCGAATCAAGAATTTACGGAAAAGCCGAGGACTTACGCAGGAGCAGCTGGCAGAGAAAATGAACATCACCAGTACATACATCCTGAAAATTGAAAACGGAAAGCAGACCGGCTCAGTTGAACTGGCTGTGGAGCTTGCAGCATTCTTCGATGTCTCCCTGGATTATCTTTTGTCGGGGAGAGAATTTAAAGCTATGGATCAGAAGCAGAACCTGCGAATGACCATTGCATTTTTGTCTGAATTGGAGGCAAAACTCTAAAACCTTCCATTTTGGGTAGGTAACCTTCCATTCTGTTTATGTGATTCTGAAACACACAGAGTTACAATCTTAGTGAGATCAGTAAATCTCACAGTACCTTGAAAAATACTGCTCCAGGCAGTCATATCCGGTAGCATAGATACATCAGCTGACGGAGCCAGCGTCAGGCCGAGTGCGCGAAGACCACCTGTGCGGATCATTTCCGCATCTAAGGACGGCCAATTAAGGTGCAGAGCGATACCCACTCAGGCCAGAGCAGGATTGGCACCCTGCTTCGCCAAGATCCCGTCAGCCCACAATGGTACTCCTGTACGCAGCTTCGGGCGTTCCCCGGAGGGGTGAGATTCCCGTGATGTGCGCCAGCACAGTTTATGTTGCCGCCCTGCCTGGGGAAGTAGTGTCGAATACAGGCAAAAATTCTTGATATTAGAAGCAATGGAGGTCGCCTGCAATGTAGTAGAGCAAGCCAAGGCTTCCCCAACCAAATTGGGCGGCCTCTATTTTTGTGGTATCAAGGTTCAGTAAAACCGTAAATGAAGGGAGGATTACTATGACAGTACAGAATGTAAACATCGATTACTGTGGCATTATCACGCTGCTTAAAAACCTTGTCCAGATTGGGAAATGCACCGAAAAAGAGGCTCAAAAAATTGCAAGCTACCTCTCTGTGCAGGATGGTGTGGAGATCATTCTGTTTCCCTGATTTTCGTTGCATTTGGTGATAGCTATTGGGGCAAAAGTGTGGTAGTGTTTGTTGCTGTAAGGAGGTGAACTGACATGGAGAAAAAGCAGCTGACCGATGGAAGTATGGCCCTGCAGGAAAAGCAGTGCAGAGTTATTACGATAGAGGCTACTGAAAAGCAGCAGGACATCAAGCTGCGGGTAGCTGCTTACGCCCGTGTCAGCTCTGCTTCCGATGACCAGCTCAACTCCTTCGCCGCTCAGAATCGGTACTACGCAGACCTGATCTCCGGAAAAGAAAACTGGAGCATGGTGGACATTTATGCAGATGAGGGTATCACAGGCACTTCTGCTGAAAAGCGGGAGGACTTCCAACGACTTCTGGCAGATTGCCACAGAGGGCTGATTGACCGGATATTGGTGAAATCCATCTCCCGATTTGCCCGAAACACCACAGAATGTCTGGAGACGATCCGAGAACTGAAAGCGCTGGGAATCAGCATCTACTTCGAAAAAGAAAATATCGACACATCCACCATGTCCGGTGAGATGATGACGGCCATATTCGCTGCCTTCGCTCAGGCGGAGAGCGAATCAATCTCAGGTAATATGCGGTGGAGCTATCAGAAACGAATGCAAAGCGGTAAGTTCATTACCTGTAAGGCGCCGTTTGGATACCGGTTGTGCGATGGGAGGCTTGAAATCGTAGAATCCGAAGCACAAATCGTGCGGTTGATCTTCGACAGGTTCCTGGCTGGGTACAGCACCACAGAAATCGCATCGGAAATCACAAGCTTAGGAATTCCCACAAGAGATAAAATCCCATACTGGCAGCACACAACGGTCTGCTATGTCTTGCAAAACGAAAAATATGTCGGTGACTCCCTGCTGCAGAAACGATATTCGACTGATACCCTTCCGGTCAAAAAGAAGATAAACCATGGAAATAAGGATCAGTACTACATTGCAGGCAGTCACCCACCTATTGTGGACAGGCTCATATTTGAAAGGGCGCAGGCGCTGTATCAGGCGAAAAGCTCTAAAATTACCCATTCACCTCGGGAGCAATATCCCTTCACCATGACGATCCTGTGCGGAAACTGTGGGACATACTTCAAAAGGAAAATGTCAAAGGACATAACATACTGGGTGTGCCGCAAACACGACAGACAAAAAGATGCCTGTGTCATGGAACAGATACCAGAGTCCCAAATCGAGGAAGCCGTCCTGCGTCTGTACTATAACCTCAAGCACCATGGAGAGCCGATCCTCTCCCAGATGATCACCAGTCTCCTGACGATCCGCAACCGCAGAATGCTCTGGAGTCTGGATGTCATTGAGCTGAACAAGCAAATATCTGAACTTTCCAGTCAGAATCAAATGTTGACCACGCTGAAACAGCAGGGCCTCATTGATCCTGACATTTTTATATCCCAGAGCAATGAGCTGACCGAACAGCTCCGCGCTGCAAAGCTGAAAAAGGAACGCCTGTTAGCCTCCGATGGCGACAACACCATCGCTCAAACGCAGGAGCTGATGGATATCTTAGAAGCAGGGCCGGATTTCCTTGATGCCTTCGATGCAGAGCTGTTCGGTGAACTGATTGACAAGATTATTGTGGATAGTAAAGAACAGCTTCGATTCCGCCTGAAAAACGGATTGGAGCTTACAGAAACCATTGAAAGGACGGTGCGCTGATGGGAAATCGGAAACTGCCCTTCGGCTATCACATGGAACTGGGTAAAATCGTACCTCATCCACCGGAGGCAGTGCTGGTAAAGCATGTCTTCCAGGCGTATATCGCCGGAGAATCCTACAACAGCCTGGTTGAGTGGCTTCGGGAGCAGAAGATTCCATACGATGTTGGAAGGGTCTGGAACAAAAATATGGTAGCACGGATTCTGGAGAATCGCCGTTATATCGGTGACAAGGGCTATCCTGCTATCCTGCAGGAAGAAACTATGACAAGTGCGATAAAAAAACGCAACGCCAAGCAAGTGACCACCCATATTACAGAGGCACAGAAGATCCTTCGCCGTCTCAGTGGGTGGACAGAAACGAAGCAGATAGAACAGCAGGTGTTAGGTCTGCTCAATATGCTGCTCAACAATCCGGAACGGATTCAAGTGGTGTCGCCCCATCCTAAAAGCGAGAATGTGGAACTGCAAAGGCAATTGGATGCAGTGCTATCCTGCCAGCCAATCGACGAAGATGCAGCTCAAGAGCTTATCCGCTCCATTGCCTCTGTACAATATAGTGCTATCGATGCAGATGAATATGAGAGTATCCGGCTCCGGCGAATATTTGCCCAGCATCCGGTCATGCGTGAATTGGACGCAAAACTGCTGAAAACCACGGTATCCGCAATCCGTGTATACAGTGATAAATCCATAGCCATACGACTGAAAAATAATCAAATCATAGGAAGGAGTGAACCACAATGAGAGACAATCCACCCAGAGTCATTACGATCCCCGCGAAAGTGGAGAGCACAGCACAGCAGGCTGTCCAGCGGCAGCTGCGAGTCGCCGCTTACTGCCGGGTATCTACAGATGACGAGGAACAGCTCACCAGCTACGAAGCCCAGCAGACCTACTATACCGACAAAATCATGGGCAATAAGGACTGGACGATGGCAGGCATTTTTGCCGATGAGGGCATCACAGGAACTTCTGCCCGAAAGCGCCCTGAATTTCTGAAGATGATCCGCCAGTGCAAGCGTAAGAAAATCGATATCATCCTGACCAAGTCCATCTCCCGCTTTGCCAGAAATACGGTAGACTGCCTGAACTATATCCGGGCTCTCCGGGAATTGGGTATCGCAGTCATCTTCGAAAAAGAAAACATCAACACCATGGAGTCGGACAGCGAGATCCTCATCACCATGCTGGGCGCCTTCGCCCAGGCGGAAAGTGAGAGCATCAGCGCCAATGTCCGCTGGGGCAAGCGGCAGGCCATGCGGGAAGGTAAAGCCATCATACAGTACAAACGCCTGTATGCATACGAGAAGGGCGAGGATGGTATGCCCCAGATCATTCCGGAACAGGCAGATGTCGTCCGGTCGATTTATGACCGGTACCTGACTGGCGCCAGTCTGCGGATGCTCAAAGACTGGCTGGAATCGGAGCAGATCCCCAATGTGGCAGGAGGTGCAGAGTGGACCATATCATCGATCCGCAGCATCCTGACCAATGAAAAATATTGCGGTGATGTCCTGCTCCAAAAGACCTACATCAGTGACTGTATCAGCCGGAAGGTAATCCGCAATACAGGTCAGCTCCCAATGTACCTGGTGGAAAACCATCATGATGGGATCGTGGACCGAAAGACATTCGATGCGGTACAGGCAGAAATGGCAAGGCGCAACGCAGGAAAAAGTCCTTCAAAAAAGAATGCTCCCACGGGAATGACCTCCTATGCCAGCAAATATGCGCTCTCAGAGCGGCTTGTATGTGGAGAATGTGGAACACTGTACCGCCGATGCACATGGTCCAAACGGGGCAAAAAACGGGTTGTATGGCGCTGCGTCAGCCGACTGGACTATGGAACAAAATATTGCCACAACTCGCCATCAGTCGATGAAGATCAGCTTCAGCGGTCGATTCTCGCAGCAATCAACTCTGCAATGAGCCGGAAAAGCACACTCATCCGGAAAATCACCGGAGCTATGGAACAGGTGCTGGCACCGATTCCAGGCGAGAGCATGAGCCTGTCAGATATAGAAAGTCGGCTGGATGAGCTGAATGACCTGACAAGGACTCTGGTGGCAAAAGCCGCTCATGCAGAAAATCCATCCATCTATACAGTCCAGCTCAAGGAAATTATGGACGAGGCCGCTGTTCTGAAGGAAAAACGGCAAGCCATAGAAGAACAGCGAAAAAGTAATACGCAGGCAATTCGACGGATCGAAGAAGCTGCCGCGGTCATGGAGGGCGTATCTGCAGAGATCCAGGAATGGGATGAAACCCTCATCCGACAGCTGGTGGATACGGTGAAGGTCGTCTCTGCGGAACATATCACGGTGATCCTGCGTGGGGGCATTCAAGTGGAGCAGGATATGATATAATGAGAAAAAGAAGGTGAACGATATGATTTGTGCGACCGGCGATACCCATGGCAATTTCGAGCGGTTTCAGCCCGAATACTTCCCGGAGCAAGCTGAAATGACCAAAGAGGATTACATGATCATCTGCGGCGACTTTGGTGGTCTGTGGGACGGGCGAAAAAAAGATAATCGGAACCTGGACTGGCTGGAATCCTTACCCTTCACCGTGCTGTTTGTCAGCGGCAATCACGAGAACTTTGATCTGCTGGAGAAATACCCTGTCGAGGAATGGAACGGTGGGAAAGTCCAGCGCATCCGCCCGCATGTGATCCACTTGATGCGGGGACAGGTATTTGAACTGCAGGGATACACATTCTTTACTATGGGTGGAGCAAGGAGCCACGATATGGAATACGGTGTACTGAATCCCTACGCTCCAGATTTTGAAGAACAGTACTGTACACTCCGCAGGATGGGGGTCAGTTTCCGTGTAAACCATCGTTCCTGGTGGAAACAGGAGCTTCCGAGTGCTGCGGAATATGAAGAAGCCCGAAACAATCTGGAGCGTGTCCGGCATGAAGTGGACTATATCATCACCCACTGTGCTCCCAGCAGTATTGTAGACCAACTGGGCGCAGGAGGATATGCCCATGATCCCCTGACAGATTATCTGGAAGAAGTCAAAGAAAGAACCCGGTTTCATTACTGGCTGTTCGGACACTATCATGACAACAAAATCCTGGATGACCGATTCGTTCTTCTCTGGGAACAGATGATCCGGGTGGTGTAAACAGGCCAAAGAGAAGTGCAGGAATATCCTGCGTTTCTCTTTGGCCTGTTTTCGGTTAAGCATAATTTATCAGAAAGGAGAAACTATGAACACTCGCAAAAACATCGACTATTCTGCTATGTTTGCGGATTTGGATGCAGCAGTAACTGCTGACTTTTCTCAAGTGCAACTATACTGCGAATTAGGCCGAATTGTATGTGGTCGTTCTGAAAAGGGTGCTGCGGTTGCTGCTGCCAAATACCTGTCTGAACAGTATCCGAATGTCCCTGGCTTCTCCCCGCGCAATCTGCGGAGGATGCGTGATTTTTACCGGATGTATGGTGAAAACGAAGAACTTTTGAAACTCGCCGCAGAGATCTCCTGGACACAAAATGTTGTGATTCTGGAGGCGGACCTGAACATGGCGGAGCGACGCTGGTATCTGCTGGCCGCAAAACAGTACGGATGGTCAAAATCCGCACTTCAGAACGCTATCCAGGAATGTGCTCATCAGGAACTCACGCTCGACGAATTTGAGGTTCCATGTTATACTGATCATGAAGAAAATCAATTGGAGAGTTCCGAAAATGATCAAGATACTTTTTCTCTGTCATGGGAATATTTGCAGAAGCCCGATGGCCGAGTTTGTGATGAAAGATATGTTGAAGAAAGCTGGTCTGGCACAGGAGTTCCAGATCGAATCAGCTGCTACCAGCACCGAGGAAATCGGAAATCCTGTTTACCCGCCTGCCCGCCGGAAATTGGCCGAGTATGGAATCGACTGTTCCGGCAAAACAGCACGGCAGCTCCAGAACAGCGACTACGACAAGTACGACCTGCTGATCGGTATGGATCACGCCAATATCCGGAGTATGTACCAGATCTGTGGTGGCGACTTTGCCGACAAAATGCACCTTTTGATGGATTTTACAAGCCGACCCGGAGAGGTAGCCGACCCGTGGTACACCGGCGACTTCGATGCGACCTGGCGGGATGTTATGGAAGGCTGTCAGAGACTGCTTGATGATTTGCTGAAGAAAAGAGGTGTGATATGAATGGGGCAAGAGGATAAGATTCAGCTTTTTGAAGATAAGCGCATCCGCACCGCCTGGGACGAGGAGAAAGAGGAATGGTACTTTTCTGTTGTTGATGTCGTTGCAGTTTTGACCGATCAGCCGGATCAGCGTGGCGCAAGCAACTACTGGGCAAAGTTGAAACAACGCCTTAAAGAAGAAGGTGCAGATCAGTTGCTGACAAATTGTCAGCAACTGAAATTGAGGTCCCCAAAGGATGGAAAACGGTATAATACTGATGTGGCAGATACGGAACAGCTTCTGCGTATCATCCAGTCCATACCATCTCCCAAAGCTGAGCCGTTTAAGCTATGGTTGGCACAGGTTGGTCGGGAGCGAATCGAAGAAACGATAGATCCGGAACTGACCATTGAACGGGCGCTGGAAACCTATCTGAAGAAAGGCTATACCCGTGAATGGATCAATCAGCGACTGCAGGCGATCCAGGTCCGCAAAGAGCTGACCGATGAATGGGATGCCCGTGGTGTTCAAAAGGGCATTGAGTATGCCATTCTTACAGATGAGATATCCCGAGCATGGTCCGGGATGTCCACCAGACAGTATAAGAATCTCAAGGGGCTGAAAAAGGAAAACCTGCGGGACAATATGACTACACTGGAATTGGTTCTGAATATGCTGGCCGAGGCTACGACCACAGAAATTTCCAAGCAGAAAGCACCGGAATCTTTTTCTGATAATATCGAAGTGGCTCGTGCAGGCGGTAAAGTCGCTGGAGATGCCCGAAAGGCTATTGAGTTGCAAACAGGTGTCCCTGTTATTACGGAAAAGAATGCTGCCCAACTCAATCAAGTGATAACCGATTTGATTGAAGGGGGTATCTCCGAATCGGAAGTTGACTCATCAAAACAAGAATAAATAATTTGAGTTTTGCGGAGATAACATGACATCTACAGCGTTTTGATGTTACAAAAAAGACATACCTTCTATTATGGAGAAGGCATGTCTTTTTTTTCCTGAAATCATGATAGAATAACAGTAAATTATGGATGGAATCGGGGGCGGATGAAATGAAATTTTGCTTGCCGCTGTTAGCCGTGCAAGACGTCGAAGCATCAAAAGCATTTTACACGCAGCTCTTTGGACAAGAGGTCGTTCTGGACTTAGGCAAGAACGTGACCTTTAGCGGCGGATTTGCAATACAGCAAGATTTTGCATGGCTTACGGACATTGACCCTGCTTCTGTTGTCAGACATTCAAACAACATGGAATTGTACTTTGAGGTGGAAAATTTTGATGACTTCCTGCTTCTTTTGGAAAAGCATAAGGAAGTCAAGCTTGTCCATCCCCCTAAAAAGCACGAATGGCAGCAACGAGTGGTCCGAATCTACGACCCCGATTTTCATATGATCGAAATTGGTGAATCAATGGAAGTGATCGCAAGGCGCTATTTGTCTCAGGGCCTTTCTGTTGAGGAAGTTTCGGAGATCATTCAGCACCCCGTCGAATTTGTGAGAAAGTGCATTTGAAACAGACGGGCATATCCTCGTTTTGTGTGACCCTTCATCCCTTCGTTAAAATGGAACTGGCATGATGTTCTGTCCGCTCACCCAAAAGGGAGGGCAGCCTCCTCGAAGGCCGCCCTCCCCTTTGGCATCTTGCGCCGCGTTCGGACTCGTTTTTGCTTGTTCGGCATGCCGCTTATACGGCGTACCCACGCGGCTTGTTGTGCAGACGCCCGGCCCGGAATCCCGGCTTCTATCTTTGGTATAGCACAAAGGTCTCCCGCTTTTCCCTTTTTCTTTGAAACGTCTACTTGAAAGGTCCGGTACATCGTGGGATAATAGGCCCAGAATAGGAAAGGTGGGGATTCTATGCAGCCGACAAAGCCTTACCGCTCGGAAGACCTCCATTATCTCAAGATGCTGGCCCGGCAGTACCCCAATGTACAGGCGGCCAGCACCGAGATCGTCAATCTGCAGGCCATCCGCAATCTTCCAAAGGGCACCGAGCATTTTATTTCCGACGTGCACGGGGAATATGAAGCCTTCCTTCACATTCTGAATTCCGCCTCCGGCGTGGTGCGGGAAAAGGTGGACGATCTGTTTTCCACCACCGTCTCCAAGGCCGAGCGGGATCAGCTGGCCACCCTGATCTACTACCCCCGAGAAAAGCTGGAGGCGATCGAAGCAGAGACCCAGGATATGCGGGAGTGGTACCGCATCACCTTCCACCGGCTGATCGAGGTCTGCCGTCTGGTCAGTTCCAAGTATACCCGCTCCAAGGTACGCAAGGCCATGCCGCCCGAGTACGCCTACATCATCGACGAGATGCTCCACACCCACTACGAGGACAGTGACAAACGGGACTACTATGAGAATATCATCTCCACGATTATTGACATCGACCGGGCCTCCAGCTTTCTCATCCAGCTGTGCGAACTGATCAAACGCCTGGCGGTCGATCATCTCCACCTGGTGGGCGATATCTTTGACCGCGGTCCCCGCGCCGACATCATCCTGGATTCCCTGATGGACTACCACAGCGTGGACATCCAGTGGGGCAACCACGATATCCTTTGGATGGGGGCCGCTTCCGGCTCCCGCACCCTGGTGGCCACCGTGCTGGCCAATTCCCTGCGCTACAACAACCTGGAAGTCATCGAGACCGGCTACGGCATCTCCCTGCGCCCTCTGTCGGTCTTTGCCAACGAGGTATACCGGGACTGCGACGTACACTGCTTCGAAGTCAAGCTGACCGGCGAGGACGCCTCCCACTACACTGAAAAAGACAAACTGCTGGCTGCCCGGATGCACAAGGCCATCACGATCATTCTCTTCAAGCTGGAAGGGCAAAAGCTGCTGCGCAACCCCAGCTTCGGCATGGCCGACCGGCTGCTGCTGGATAAGATCGACTACGAGGGGAAATGCATTACCCTTCAGGGCGTCACCTATCCCCTGGAGGATACCGATTTCCCCACCGTGGACCGGGCCGATCCCTATGCTCTTACGGGGGAGGAGGCCGCTCTGATCGATCAGCTCACCGCCTCCTTCCGTCACAGTGAGAAGCTTCAGCGGCATATCCGCTTCCTCTACTCCAAGGGCAGCCTGTACAAGGTCTTCAATGGGAACCTGCTCCTGCACGGCTGCATCCCCATGACGGAGCAGGGGGCACAGATGGAGTTCTCCATCGGCTGCGAGGCGCTCTCCGGAAAAGCCTTCCTGGACTATGCCGATCTGACCGCCCGCCGCGCCTATTACAGCAAACAGGGCACGGCGGAGCGGGAATTTGGGATGGATTTCCTCTGGTTTTTATGGGCGGGCCGCAACAGCCCCATTTTTGGCCGGGAGCGGATGACCACGTTTGAACGCCGCCTGATCCTGGACGAGTCCACTTGGACCGAGCCCAAAAATCCCTATTATCGGTTCTACAATGATCCGTCGGTGTGCGATGCACTGCTGAAGGAATTCGGCCTGGAAGGCGAGCACTGCCACATCATCAACGGCCATATCCCCGTTAAGTCCAAGAAAGGGGAGAGCCCGATCAAGGGCGGGGGCAAGCTGCTGGTCATTGACGGCGGATTCTGTAAGGCCTATCAAAAGACTACGGGGATCGCAGGGTATACCCTGATCTATAACTCCGCCTGCTTCCGGCTGGTCTCGCATGAGCCCTTCTCCGGGCGTGCCAACGCCATTCGGGAAAACCAGGACATCGCCTCCAGCTCCGCCGTATTCGAACGGCTGGAGTCGCGTATGAAGATCGCCGGTACCGATATTGGCCGCCAGCTCCAGGAACAGATCGACGATCTGATGGCCCTTCTGTGGGCCTATCGCAGCGGCGCCATCGTAGAAGACCACAAGGAATAGCACCCGCATCCGCCGCGGCGGGCAAGAAGCCTCCGCCCCTGAAAACGGGGCGGAGGCTTAAAGGTTGTTGAAAAAGCAAGCTTTGCCGGCGTTTAAACTCTCCGGCTAAAGCGAGCCGAACGAAAAGCCGCCGCACAGGTAGTGTCAAGGATTTTGCGCAAATTGGTTTGCAGGCTCTGGAATGAATGAAG
>ENA-UAOW01000347-UAOW01000347.1-human-gut-metagenome-genome-assembly--contig:-NODE-347-length-23482-cov-8.233662_pt1 | contig 23482 bp, 18 predicted proteins | sample MGYA00243470_ERZ654559 | MGnify/ENA primary metagenome ERZ654559 (study PRJEB26926, sample SAMN06164851) | human gut metagenome | biome: ENVO:00009003; feature: ENVO:2100002; material: ENVO:00002003...
TACGAGATCGCTCAGTGTCTCGTGGGCTCGGAGATGTGTATAAGAGACAGATAGACAAAGCATATAGATAAAAACTATAATTTTATAAAAACAAAGTATTTGTTTGCTATCTTTGTTCATACTAAACTTGCATAAACAAATTGAAGTGCCAAATCATTTAATCTATAACGTTATGAGTATTAAAGGAACCAGAACAGAACAAAACCTGCTGAAATCATTTGCAGGAGAATCTCAGGCCAGAAGTCGTTATACATTCTTTGCCAGTGTAGCTAAAAAAGAAGGTTACGAACAGATCAGCGGCGTATTTATGGAAACGGCGGAACAGGAAAAAGAACATGCTAAGAAGTTTTTCAAGTACCTGGAAGGAGGAATGGTTGAAATCACTGCAAGTTATCCGGCCGGTATCATCGGAACGACAGCCGAAAACCTGAAAGCAGCAGCCGAAGGAGAAAACGAAGAATGGGCAGATCTATACCCTGAATTTGCAAAGATTGCAGACGAAGAAGGTTTTCCTCAGATTGCCAATACATTTCGTCAAATAGCTAAAGTAGAGGCAGAACACGAAGCCCGCTACCGGACTTTGTTGGCACGCGTTGAGGCCGGTAAAGTGTTCGAACGCGACGAAGAGATCGAATGGCAATGCCGTAACTGCGGATATGTACTGAAAGGTAAAAAAGCTCCGATGAAATGTCCGGCTTGCGAACATCCCCAAGCTTATTTTGAACCGAAAAAGAATAACTATTAAAGTTCATCGCATCTAAAGAACAACAGGCCTGTTTTAAAAATAAAACAGGCCTGTTGTTTTTTACGTAATCCAAACCGATACTCTTTCATCCGAAAGCTACGGAAAAAAATCCGGAAAAGAAAAGCCGTATACGGGAACTTCTCCCAGCGGTATGATCTGTGCCGGAAAGGGTTGTTAAATCGTTTGAAATCTAAAAAAGAGTGATCGAAAACCACTCTTTTTTATTTATTTCTTATAACTTTGACGGCAATGCGCGAAAATATATTTAATCTAAATAAAAAACTATGACAGAAAAAATCAACAAACTATTGAAAGACTCTGCGGCAGCACGTTGGACTGCCTTGATCTTATTGGCCTCGGCAATGTTTTTTGCTTATATGTTCGTAGATATATTGTCTCCGTTACAGGCCATGTTACAAGAAACTCATGGCTGGGACCCCACTGCTTACGGAACTTATCAGGGAAGTGAAACCTTTTTGAATGTATTTGTATTCTTTCTGATTTTTGCCGGTATTATCCTGGATAAAATCGGAGTACGTTACACGGCTTTACTTTCCGGAGCATTGATGGTCATCGGTGCATACATTAAATATTTCGCCGTATCCTCGGCTTTTAGCGGCTGTGCTGCCGATGAATTTTTAAAAGGTTTCTGGAATTTCTTCCCCTTCTATGAAGGCATGCCTTCTTCCGCTAAAATGGCGGCGTTAGGTTTTATGATTTTCGGTTGCGGTGTGGAAATGGCAGGTATCACGGTTTCCAAAGGTATCGTAAAATGGTTTAAAGGCAAAGAAATGGCTCTTGCCATGGGACTTGAAATGGCTATCGCACGTATCGGAGTTGCAGCAGCCGTTCTCGTATCACCGGCAATCGCCAACATGGGGGGAGTCAGCGATGCTTCCCGTTCCGTGATGTTCTGCGTCATTCTTTTGCTTGTCGGTTTTATTTCTTTCTGCGTATATTTCTTCATGGATAAAAAACTGGAGAAACAGATGGGAGAAAGCGGGGAAGAACCTGAAGAACCGTTTAAAATCAGCGATTTGGGTAAAATCTTTACCAGTAAAGTATTCTGGCTTGTCGCTTTATTATGTGTGTTGTACTATTCAGCTATTTTCCCCTTCCAGAAATATGCCATCAATATGTTGCAATGTAATCTGGATTTCACGGCAGAAAAGGCAGGTTTGATTTTTTCTGTATTCCCTTTGGGCGCTGCTGCAATTACACCCATTTTGGGTAACTATCTGGACCGGAAAGGAAAGGGGGCTTCCATGCTTATATTCGGAGCTCTCCTGATGATTATCTGTCACCTTACATTTGCGCTCGCATTACCGGTATTGAAAGGCAGTATGGCAGGGCCGGTCATTGCATTTACAGCCATCATCCTACTCGGAATTTCCTTCTCACTCGTTCCTGCGGCGTTGTGGCCGAGTGTCCCGAAATTAGTTGACGATCGTCTGTTGGGATCGGCTTATGCCGTCATTTTCTGGATTCAGAATATAGGTTTATTTGCATTCCCGATGATTATCGGCAATGTTTTGGCGGCAGTAAACCCGGGCATCACCGACCCGCTACAATACAATTACACCGTTCCGATGCTGGTATTTGCCAGCTTGGGTGTATTTGCCCTATTATTGGGTCTCTGGTTGAAAAAAGAAGATAAAATCAAAGGTTACGGTTTGGAATTACCGAATATCAAAAAGGATTAATCTATCTTCAATACTGTAGAGATAGCGGAAATTACATGGTAATTTCCGCTATTTTTTTGTAGATTTGCGAAAATAGGAATATACTTATATTTAACTACCATAAACTTATGAATCGAATCACAAAACTCTTTCGCATAAAATACCCGATCATACAAGGCGGGATGGTTTGGTGCAGCGGTTGGCGCCTTGCATCGGCTGTCAGCAATCAAGGCGGATTGGGCTTACTCGGAGCCGGCTCTATGCATCCGGAAACTTTACTGGAACACATCCGGAAAATGCACACAGCCACCACGAAGCCCTGGGGCGTTAATGTCCCGCTTTTATATCCGGAAATTGACAATCTGATCGATATGTTAATCCGTGAAAAAGTTAAAATCGTATTTACATCTGCCGGAAGTCCGAAAAAATATACCCCTTTGCTGAAGGCTCACGACATAACGGTAGTACATGTCGTCAGCAGCGCTACCTTCGCCCTGAAAAGCCAGGAAGCCGGAGTCGATGCCGTCGTAGCAGAAGGGTTTGAGGCCGGCGGACATAACGGCCGGGAAGAAACCACAACCCTGACTCTGATTCCCGATGTCGTCAGTCAATGTAATCTGCCGGTCATAGCTGCCGGCGGTATAGCCTCCGGAAAAGCCATGCTGGCTGCTTTCGCTTTAGGTGCTGCAGGTGTACAAATCGGTTCCCGCTTTGCAGTCGCAACCGAATCGTCCGCACATCAGGCATTCAAGCAAAGAGTATGGGATACCCCGGAAGGAGGAACGATGTTAGCATTGAAGAAAATCGCCCCGACCCGTCTCATTAAAAATGAATTTTACGAACAGGTAAAAGCATTGGAAGAAAAAGGCGCCGATACCGAAAAGTTAAAAGAATTACTAGGAAAAGGACGGGCTAAAATGGGTATTTTCGAAGGCGATATGAAGGAAGGCGAACTGGAAATCGGCCAAATTTCATCCATGCTTACCAAAGAAGAAAATGTGGAAGAAATTTTCAAAGCACTCCTTTCAGACTATAACAATACCCTGAAAACACTGAAATCTGATAATTTCCGGATGGAATAAGATAATCTTTCCTCCCTGAATTTCACATTTCCCAACTTTCAAATCTTTATTATGATTAAATTTTCACGCCATATTCTGGACAACGGTCTCACATTGCTATGCAGCTACGATGCAGGTACTCCGTTCGTATCCGTCAACATATTGTACAAAGTAGGCTCCAAGAACGAAAACGCCGATAAAACGGGTTTTGCCCATCTTTTTGAGCACCTGATGTTCGGCGGCTCGCTCAATATACCGGATTTCGACCGGGAAATACAGCTTGCCGGCGGAGACAGCAATGCTTATACGACAAATGACTATACAAACTATTACATCACCGTCCCGGCTGCCAATATTGAAACCGCTCTCTGGCTGGAATCCGACCGTATGTTGAACCTGAATTTCTCTCCGCAGAGTCTGCATGTTCAGCAACAAGTCGTTACGGAGGAATACAAGCAACGTTACCTGAATGCACCATACGGAGATATCTGGCTGCGTTTGCGACCGCTGGCCTATAAAGTACATCCCTACCGCTGGCCTACGATCGGTATGTCGCTCGGGCACATCGAACAGGCTACATTGGAAGACGTGAAAGATTTTTTCAATAAATACTATACTCCGGACAATGCGATCATCAGCATTTGCGGCAATATAACCGAAGATAAAGCAGTAGCGCTCGTAAAAAAATGGTTCGGCGATATTCCTCCCGCCCATTACAGAAAGCCCTTGTTGCCGGCAGAACCGGAACAACAGGAAGCCCGGAGACTTGTTCTGGAAAACAACCCGGTACCTGCCGATATGATCTGGAAAGTATACCACATGGGAAATCGTTTATCCGAAAATTTTTACCACTGTGACATCATCTCCGATATCTTATCCAACGGACAGTCATCACGCCTTTATCTCCACCTGATCAAAAACAGCGGCATTTTCTCGGATGTCGATGCTTATGTCAGCGGTGATACCGACCCGGGCCTGTTTATTTTCAGCGGTAAACTATCCGAAGGTGTTTCTGTTGAAGAAGCGGAAAAAGCGATGGAATCGGAATTGGAACATTTTATCAGTGATCCGATTTCCGAACGGGAACTACAAAAAATCATCCACAAAACGGAAGCCCGGATTTGCTACAGCGAGATCAGCTATCAAACCAAGGCCGGCAATCTGGCTTTCTTTGAATTTTTAGGAGACGCCGGGCTTATCAATTGTGAAAACAAAAAATACGAAGGGATCACCGTCGACAAATTGAAAAATACCGCCCGGGAATTATTCCGGCCGGAAAACTCATCGACACTGATTTACCGAAAAAAATAAATAATCCGACAAGCATTTAATCTTTTTATCCCATGAATATCAATCGAAAAATAAGTCCGGTAATCTCTGAATTAAGTGTTCCCACCCTTCTTTCATACACCCGTGAGACTTTTGCAAACGGAACGGAAGTGATCTGGGTACACGATCCCAATCAGGAAGTATTCAAAATGGACATAACTTTCGATGCAGGTGCATACTATCAGCCTCAGCCTTTAACAGCCTCCGCTACGATCAATATGCTGAATGAAGGCACAAAACGACACAGCTCCTCCCAAATAGCTGAAATTTTCGATTATTACGGAGCCTACACCGATTTCAACTCGGGTATGCACAAGGCCGAAGTCAATTTGTTTTCCATGAACAAATTTGCCGGAGAAACCATCCCGGTAGTAGCGGAACTGATAACCGAAAGTACGATTCCGGCCAACGAACTGGAAATATACCTTCGGAACAAATTACAGCAATTCAGGATAGAAAAGCAAAAAACAGCCTGGCTGGCCCGGAAAGAAATGTACCGGGTAATGTTCGGTACACGACACCCTTACGGCAATCAAATCTCCGAACAGGATTATACCCGGATAACCCCCGAATTGATCCGTCAATTCTATACCGCACGAATCCTGAGCGGTAAAAGCCGGATAATACTCTCCGGTAATATCACGGAAACAATACGGAAACGGGTACAGGAATCATTTGCCATCTCTAACCGGCCGGTAAACGATTTACCGGAACCGGAACATGTATTCGAACCGGCAAAACCGGGCCGGTATCATATCGAAAAAGCCGATGCCGTACAAACCAGCATCCGGATCGGCAAAAAAGGTGTCGGTCTGGCAGACAAGGACTACGCCGGCTTTCTGCTGCTAAACACGGTGTTGGGCGGCTATTTCGGTTCCCGCCTGATGTCCAACATACGGGAGGAAAAAGGCTACACCTACGGTATACAATCGTTTAATGTATCCCTTCCTCTGACAGCCTATTGGGGTATCAGCACCGATGTAGACAACAAACACACCCGGGCTGCTATCGACGAGATATTGAAAGAAATCGAAAAGATCAGGCAGGAACCGATTCCTTCGGACGAATTAAACCGGGTTAAAAGTTTTTTTTATGGAGACCTGTTACGGGAAATCGACGGTGTTTTCTCTCAGGCAGATTCCCTGAAACAGAAATTAATCTACGGCAAAGACAACCGTTTCTATATCGACATTATCGACCGGGTAAAGCACTGTACTCCTGACGAACTACAGGAATTAGCCCAACGTTATCTGGATCCGGCAGAATTATACATTGTTACCGCAGGAAAAACAATATAAACCAAAACCGATGCCATGAAAAACATTTTTCTTTTATTATTGCTCTCCGTAAGTTTCACCTTACAAGCGCAGAATCATGTGGCCAAAGACAGCACATTTGAGCAATTACGAACTTTAATCGAAAGCGGGAACTTCCGCATCGAGGTAAACCGGGCATATCCCTCCGGAGGCCGGAGTGTCGACCTGTTTTCCAACCGGGGTTTTGTTAACGTAAAAGATTCCGTTGCCACAGGTTTCTTTCCTTTTTTCGGACGGGCCTACTCAGCTCCCCTCAACGGAGAAGGAGGAATAGAATTCAATGCTCCCATGAAAAAAATTACCCTGACCGTAAAAAATAAAAAGAAGAACAAACGTATTCTATACCATTTTCAGGTAAAAGGGACAAACGACACGTATGACATTTATGTAGACGCTTCTGCAAGCGGCAGTTGTATGGTATCTGTACGAAGCAACCAGAAAAGTCATATTTCTTACAGCGGGGATATCTTCCCACTTCCGGAAAAAAGTTCCAAACCTTAAAAATCACTTCATCGTATACGGAGAAAAAACTCCGTAACGATGAAACTTATCCTGCTTCTCTCTTTATTTTACATCTGTCAGTATTCCTACGGACAGAACGAAACCGAACGTATACAGAACGACTTTCAAAAAACCAAAGAAATCGTCGACGGCAATCATTTCAAAATCGTTTTCAGCATCGCAACGCCTTTAAGCGGTGTCAATGTTCGTATTGACAGTGCCTGGGTAGCTGTAAACGGGAAAAAAGCCTCCGGTTATCTCCCTTACTACACTGGAAATTACGGTTTCTCCATGACCGGAAATAAAGGTATTCTTTTCGACAACGAAATGCTCAACCGTACAGAAAAAATCAAAGGCCGGAAGGTAAAAAAAGCCATCAAATACAGTTTCGATATTGTCGGTAAAAACGATATCTACCGGCTCGAAATGGATATTCAATACGACAGAACCTGCTATCTTTATGTAACCAGCAACCGTCGTAGTCCGATCTCTTACATAGGTACCATTTATAAAACCGGCAGCCAATAACCGCCGGTTTTATATCCCGATTTTTTCTTTCAGGCAATTGAAACGCCCAATCAAAAACCGTACATCCGTAATCTATCTTTACAATTTCATCCGTTCATCCATACAGGCAGCAGCCCGGCGGCCATCCCCCATAGCCAGGATTACCGTAGCTCCCCCCCGGACAATATCGCCTCCGGCATACAAGCCCGGGATATTGGATTCCATCGTATTTTCGTCTACGACGATCGTTCCTTTTCTGGACACTTCCAATCCCGGTACCGAGTTCGGAATAATCGGATTCGGAGAAACACCGACAGCTACGACTACGACATCGGCATCGATCAGATATTCCGATCCTTCCACGGCTACCGGACTCCTCCGTCCGCTCTCATCCGGCTCTCCCAATTCCATTTTCTGCACCTTCACCTGTTTCACCCGTCCCCGCTCGTCCTGAATATATTCAACCGGATTCGTCAGTGTAATAAATTCACACCCTTCCTCCTTGGCATGTTTTACCTCTTCGATACGGGCAGGCATCTCCGCCTCACTCCGCCGGTATACGATCATAGCCTTATCCGCCCCCAGGCGAAGGGCTGTACGCACCGAATCCATAGCCGTATTTCCACCACCGACGACAACCACATTTTTCCCCCGGAAGACAGGTGTATCGGCATCCTCCTGATCGGCACCCATCAAATTAACCCGTGTCAGGTATTCATTGGATGACAACACCCCGTTCGCATTTTCTCCCGGAATATTCATAAAACGCGGCAATCCGGCTCCCGAACCGACATAAAATCCCCGGAATCCTTCGGCTTTCAGGTCTTCGATTGACGCTGTCTGACCGACAATAAAATTCGTAATGAATTTTACCCCCATTTGTCTCAAATTATCAATCTCTACATCTACAATCCGGTTGGGAAGACGAAATTCGGGTATACCGTACTTCAAAACACCTCCGATTTCGTGAAGGGCTTCGAATACCGTCACATCGTATCCCCGCTTGGCCATATCTCCGGCAAACGACAGTCCGGAAGGCCCGGAACCGATCACAGCTACTTTCATTCCATTGGAAGCAGCCACTTCAGGCACGGAAATATGTCCGGACTCCCGTTCGTAATCAGCGGCAAAACGTTCCAGATAACCGATCGCTACCGGATCTTTTTTCAATTTCTGCAAATAAAAACATTTCGACTCGCATTGCTTTTCCTGGGGACATACCCGACCGCACACAGCCGGTAAAGCACTCGTCTGCTTTAATACAGCCGCCGCTTCCCCTATTTCTCCCCGTTCTATATTTTTGATAAATCCCGGAATATCAATTCCGACGGGGCAACCTTCCATACAAGTCGGATTGACACAATCCATACAACGGGAAGCTTCCCGGCGGGCCATTTCTTCGGTTAAACCGGTATTTACTTCCAAACGCTGGCTTTTTACACGTTCCGAAGCCGCTCTTTCAGGCATCTTCACCCGTTCGATCTCCGTTCTTGCTTTACCCTTTATTTCTTCCCGGAGTTTCTTTCTCCAATCTGTATTTCTATCGCTTACGCTCATATATCCTAAATTTAAATCCCAAACGACGTCAACTTTCGGTTATCCGTAATCCAAGATTATTATATATGTTTCATTTTTTCAGTCTCTATATTCTTATATCCTCCCAATCTCGACATCATCTCATCGAAATCGATCTGGTGCGCATCAAATTCAGGGCCATCGACACAAGTAAATTTCGTTTTTCCGCCGACAGTTACCCGACAGGCACCGCACATCCCCGTACCATCCACCATAATAGCATTCAGACTCGCAATTGTCGGAATATCATACTTCTTTGTCAGTAAGGCACAAAATTTCATCATAACTGCCGGTCCGATCGTCACGGCCAAATCCACTTTTTCCCTTTGGATCACTTCCTCCATGCCTTCCGTAACCAATCCTTTCCGGCCGTAGCTACCGTCATCCGTCATCACAATTACCTCATCCGAATACCGTCTGATCTCATCTTCCAGTATAACCAAATCTTTATTGCGGGCCGCAATAACCGAAACCACCCGATTCCCGGCTTCTTTAAATCCCTGAACAATAGGCAGTAAAGGAGCAACACCGACACCTCCGCCACAAGCAAGCACTGTTCCGACCTTCTCGATATGAGTCGCTTTACCCAGCGGGCCGACCAAATCCGTAATATAATCCCCCTCGTTCAGATCACATAATTTTGTCGAAGAAACCCCCATCTTTTGAATAACCAAAGTGATACTTCCGCGCACGGTATCCGCCTCTGAAATCGTCAAAGGAACACGTTCGCCCCGTTCTCCGACCCTCACAATTACAAAATTTCCCGGCTTACGGGCCTTGGCAATCAACGGAGCCTCCACTTCCAGTTGTATGACCCGGTCAGAAAAATGTCTTTTTTTCAAAATTTTATTCATAGTTTTCTATCGGTTATAGTTTTTATCGTCTATATACAGTTGTTCAGACTTACAAAAATAAGTGGTATTTTTAACCTTACAAGTCTTCCGTAAATTTATTTTTAATTTATCCTCTTTGATTTACGCTTCCGGAAGAATCACAAAACCGTTCTGATTTTTAATTGTGCATTCCAACCGCATTTCCGGTCTTATTCCCTATTTTTAATTCTCCGGATATTCTGATTGTTATCTTCCAACCGGAATAAATAAAAACGGCTGCCCGACAAAAGCAATTTTAAAATATAAAACGCCCGAAAAGGAAAACCGGAAGACAGAAAACAAAATTTAAAAAATAAAATCCTCAGATAAAATCGTACATTTGCCGTATCGTTATTTATGAAAATCCATGCCGGACAATCCCATCGACAAAACCGGCAAAACCATTTCAGGAATAAACAAAACAACACGGAAAACCATGGCAAATAAAAAAGACAGAATCAATATCGTATATTCGACCAATCCCGATTTCAACTACGAATACAATCAGGAAGAAGCACAGGAAACCCTGAGTCCGGAAAAGCAAAATTTACGGGTAACACTGGACACCAAACAACGGGCCGGCAAAGTTGTCACACTGGTTCAAGGGTTTGTGGGTACGGAGAATGACCTGAAAGAACTCGCCAAACTACTGAAAAACAAATGCGGAGTAGGCGGCAGCATCAAAGACGGAATCATCATCATCCAGGGAGCCTTACGGGATAAAGTCCTGGCCATCCTCCAAGCCAACCGCTACCGCGCCAAATAAATTCAAGATTGTAGGTTTCGGATCGACGATTTGAAATTATCCCCACAATTCCCCTTAAATCTTTATGCTTCCAAATCTTCATCTCTGTTTAACACATCCTGTTATTTCCAAAATATAGAATATTTTATTCAAACGAAAAAAGAGATCGAAAAACAAAACTTCCCGATCTCTTTTTGATTTAAAACAGCTCTATAAACTACAGTTTAATTAAAAATTTTATCACCTTCAATTAAAAAGATAGACTGATACTTTTACGTATTTCTTTATTTCCAACCGAAACCATAATGTAAATAAAAACATACTTATCATCAGAAACTCTCTTAATTCAGTTCAAATATATGTTCCTCAAAAACTATCCATAATTTACAAAAGCAATTGGAATCCTAATTTTGCTTTTTATTACCTCCTCCGAAAACAATACCAATGGAACATCCCCAAAAACTATAATCAGTCCTTAACAAACGATATTCAAATGTAACCCGGGCATGATGAAAAAACTCTGCTCCGATACGGGGATTTACACAATACGACTTCTCAACAACTCTATCGTTATCAATATCTATCGCTGCTAAACCGATTCCCAAACCGACAAAGGGATTGACTTTCTTACCTTGTCGGAAATTATAATCGGCAACCGGTTGGATAATAACATTCCGATATATTGTCTCCGAATTATCATTATTATTCAACCGTTCGTAAGCACCGACAAAAAATTGCATTCCGAAATCAAAACATACCTTGTAATTATAACGCATTTCCATAAATACATTTAATCCTGTCCGCACATCTTCTCCCTTTTGTTTCTGTATTCCCCAATTCGGTCCTATAGCTACTTCAAACTCAAATGGGGTAACAGTCTCCTGAGAAAAAGCAATAACAGGAATTAATACCAAAAACATAATAATTATTTTCATAGTGATCATATATTTAATCTCCTGTATAAATTCTGGCAGCTCTCCATTTCCCATTCCATTTAGCTGCCCCGTACACACAACCACGCTCGATATGGGCTCTATAAGGCTGACTATAACTTACAGAAGCATAAGCTATATTAGGATATAATTGTACTCCAACGGTATAACTTCCCGACCACCATGAGGTATCGAAACGATATACTTCCCTGCCGTCATTACGAGTATAACGCTCAATCTGAGGTATTACAACACGCAGGAAATTATCTTTCGGTTTGGGTTCACGGGTAAAGACCTGATATATATACAGGAGATACTCACCAAAACAAACAGACAGACAATCCCAAAATACTTTACTCCACCACACATTTTGTTACATATTTGGGATTAGGAGATTCCTTAATTTTACAAATATAAACTAAAATACATATACTCCAATAACTTTATTTATACAATTATAATCAAATAACTATACATTGGTAAATATTCCATTCAGTGATACACATAAAAATGTCATGCTGAACTTTGCCGGTAATTTTTTGTTTTATGGAAAAAATAAAAACGAGGTCCCTTTTCAGGGATCTCGTTTTAATGTGAAAAGCAGGCTTGATTAAACTGCTTTATTATTGTATCTGCACCGGATTACAGCCATTTTACTAAGGCGAAATCCTGACGGTGAGGCAGTAACGGATTTTTCGGATAAATACGCAATGCCAGATTGAGTACTCCCGGAGCATCGGCTGTCACATCGATATGATAAACAGCTTTTCCATCCTCCTGGGATACCGGTGTAAAATCGTGTTTCTCGCGAATCACCAGCTTGTCGTTATGTTGTTCGGCAGCTACCAGTTCCACACCTACATCTTCCATGGAAAGATCTCCGATTTCCAACGTCACTTTCCCCCAATACGATTTTCCGAGAGCGATAATCTGCTTGGAACGGCTCGGGATATCGAGGCTTACAATTTCAATGTTATCCCACTCCTGACTGACTTTTTTCTTCCAGGTTGCAATGTCCGTAGCCATGGCGAAATTATCGGCAATCATCTGATGATACCGTTCGGACATCGGAATATAGTATTGATTTTCGTAGTCGATCAGCATCCGGTTTGTGGTAAAATTAGAAGCCACTTTAGCGATCGTATTTTTGATGTAGCTGATCCAGCGCGGTGACATGCCGGCTGCATTCTTATCGTAGAACAAAGGAGCGATATCGTCGTCGATGATGTTATATATCATTTCAGAATCGAGTTCATCCTGATAAGCCTGGTTTTCATACGTCCGCTCCATCGGCAACATCCATCCGGCATCCGGACGATACCCTTCTACCCACCAGCCGTCGAGTACACTGAAATGCATAACGCCGTTCATGGCGGCTTTTTCCCCACTGGTACCGGAAGCTTCCTGGGGACGGGTAGGCGTATTCATCCATACATCCACCCCTTGTACCAGATTCTTCGCTAAATCCATATCGTAATTCGGCAAAAACAACACTTTACCGATGAATTTCGGATGTTTGGAGATTTCCACAATCCGTTTTATCAGATCCTGTCCTGCTTTATCGGCCGGATGCGCTTTACCGGCAAATATAAACTGTACCGGATGTTTCGGATTATTCACGATCTCATCCAGGCGGTCCAGATTCCGGAACAACAGATGAGCCCGTTTATAGGTAGCAAAGCGACGGGCAAAACCGATTGTAAGGATATCGTCACGCAATGTATCGTGAATCTCGATCACCTGACGCGGTGTAAAATAAGAAGCTGCCACGCCATTGGTCAGCATATGCTTGATATGGTCGATCAGACGCTTGCGCAAACTGTTACGCACCTGGAATACCGTTTCGTCGGGCACTTTATAGATTTCCTCAAAGCAACTCTTATCGTAATGGTGTGTCTGGAAAGCCTCTCCGAATATACGGGATTCGATCTTCTTCCATTCCGGAGCCGTCCATGTCGGATAGTGTACTCCGTTGGTTACATAGCTAATGTGCAATTCTTCCGGGAAATAACCGGGCCACAAGCCTTTGAAAATATCCCGGCTTACCTCACCGTGCAACCAGCTTACGCCGTTTACTTCCTGCGACAAGTTGGCCGCCAGGAAGCTCATCGAAAACTTCTCGTTCGGATCGGCTACATTGATCTTACCCAGTCCCAACAACTGCTCCCAACTGATTTTCAATCGATCGGCATAATGGGAAATGTAAGTACGCAACATGTTTTCAGAAAAAGCATCGTGTCCGGCAGGCACAGGCGTATGGGTCGTAAACAAAGAAGACGAACGGACAACCTCCATGGCTTCTGCAAACGACAGATTCTGTTCCGTAATATACTCTTTCAAGCGTTCGAGTCCGGTAAAAGCCGCATGTCCTTCATTGCAATGATAAGTCGAAGCTTCAATACCCAGTTTACGCAATGCCTGAATACCACCGCATCCCAGCAATAACTCCTGTTTCAGACGGTTTTCCCAATCTCCGCCGTACAAATGGTGTGTAATGGAACGGTCTTCCTGTAAATTATCCTCAAAATCGGTATCCAACAGATAAAGCTCAATCCGGCCCACATCTACCCGCCACATCCGGGCATATACGTTACGTCCCGGAAATACCAGGCTGACGGTCAACCAATTTCCGTCTTTATCCCGCACCGGCGTTACGGCAATCTTCATAAAATCCTGCGCCTCGTATTCGGCTTCCTGATCCCCCATTGCCGATAATTTCTGGGTAAAATAACCGTATCGGTACAACAGGCCGACAGCCGTAATTTTAGTGCCTTTATCACTGGCTTCTTTCAGATAGTCACCGGCCAGGATTCCAAGCCCTCCTGAATAAATCTTAAGGGAAGTATGCAAACCGTATTCCATACTGAAGTATGCGACTCCGGCCCCGCTCATATTCTCTTTAGCAGCCATATACGCCTTAAAATGCTCGTACACCGTCTGTAATTTACCCACAAATACCGGGTCATTTTCCAATTCTTTGTAACGGCTCAACGAAATCTTATCCAGCAAAGCAATCGGATTGTGACCGCAAGCCCGCCACTGGTCGATATCGATACTCCGGAAGAGTTCCCGGGCTTCATCATTCCAGCACCACCAAAGATTTTTCGCCAGTTCCTCGAGAGCTATCAGTTTTTCGGGTATCGAGCGATGAATCATCACACTCACCCAATGCGGGGTATTTACCGAAAGTTGTTTTTCTATATAAGAAACCTGCTCATTGACCGTAGCCGGCATATCTTTCAACCGGTCGTTTACACGATTCAAGGCAATCTCATACGCTTTTTTATAATATATGATCAGGTTATCCCACAAAGCAATCCGCGAAACATCCTTTGCATTCTCCTTATTATTCAATACCTCCTGACCACTTTGCAGGCTATATGATTTAATCCGTTCTGCAATTGCATCGATAACGGTATCGCTGTTTCCGTCTTCCCGGTGAATAACGTCTATCCCGGGATGATCCATATTGTAATGTTCTTTTACCCACAAACCGAAACCGGCCAAAGTCGTCGTAATCGTCGGCACTTTAAAGGCAAGGCTCTCAAGCGGAGTATATCCCCACGGTTCATAATAAGAAGGGAATATCGTCAAATCCATTCCAATCAGCAAATCGTAATAAGGCATATTGAAAATACCGTCGTCTCCGTTCAGATAACTCGGCACAAAGAATACTTTCACCATATCTCCTTCCCCGTTATACAATTTCTGCATCCGGATATTGTTCAGCACAGGATCGTGCATCGGATCGGTGAGGTAATGCGTAAGATAAGGATCGCCTACATTTACCGGTGAATTCGGAGTTTCCATATTGTGCTGCAAGTCCTTATTCGGACCGTTTTGTCCGGCAGGCACCAATACAAATGCCAAGACTTCCCGGCTTGTCCCGTGCTTCCGGTTCAAACGCCCCAAGGCTTCGATAAATACATCTATTCCCTTATTTTTAAACTCATACCGGCCGCTGATTCCGACAATCAAGGCATTGTCCGCCACCGGACGCCCCAATATGGCTTGGGCCACCTGCAAAAATTTTTCCCGGCCGGCTTCTCTTTTCTTCTCAAATTCAGAATCTTTCGGGGTAAATACGTTTTCAAATCCGTTCGGAGTAACAATATCTACCTCTTTATCCAGAAAATAAGCACATTCCGTCGCCGTAATTTCACTTACAGTCGTAAAACAATCCGCATTTTGGGCAGCGGTTTTTTCCAACGACTGTTTGGACACGACATTAAAGCGTCTGGCCAGTTCTTCCGGCACGTAATTTTTCATCTCACTGTACAACGGCAAGTTATTTCCCGCCACACAACGTCCCAATACTGTAGCATGAGTTGTAAACACACAACCCACTTGCGGCATGGCATATTTCAGATACAACAAACCGGTTCCTGTCATCCATTCGTGGAACTGCGCAATAATCCGCTGCCGCATCGTCGTATTGAAACGTACAAAACTTTCAATCACTTTTCCCGAAGCATACCCGAAAAGTGCCGGTTCGATATAATCCCACTGTCCGCTGATGGAGTCCAACTTATATTTTTCCCAGAAAGAAGAAAATATCGCATCTTTTTGTGTAATAAAAGTCGTAAAATCAACCAAAATCACGATCGGTTGGCCGGCCACATTCCAGCGTCCCACCTTGATACGCAACCCCTCCTGGGCCGCTCTAAGCCGCCAGGATCTGAACAAACGGGGATCATCGATAAATTCCGGATTCTGTTCCGTATATCTCCACACATCCGGACCGATTAAAATATGGCTGTTGCTGTATTCTTTCACCATATTCAATGCTTTCGTCGAAATCACGGTATGTATTCCTCCGACCTTATTACAAACTTCCCAACTTACCTCAAACAAATAGGCAGGATTCTTTAATTTATTGTTATCCATAATATTATATTTTACTTCAAGTGAGCGCAAAGGTATAAAAAAATAATTTTTGAACCACAAATCACGACTGAAAAGGAAGCTTAAAAATAGAAGCCAAGGAATAAGCGGCCTTACAGCCTTCTCATTCCCTGGCTTCCCCTATATCTCCCTTCAACTCATTCTCACTTTTTCTTCGTCTTTTTTACTTCAGATTCTACTTTTTTACCCGTCGTTTTCCGGGTTGTTTTTCCTTCCTCTTTTTTTACAGTTGCCGCTTTCTTCGTCACTTTGGCAGCCTGCGGCTCTGCCACTTTTTTAGCTACCGCCTTTGCCGGTTTCCCCTTCTTCTCGTCTTCCTCATCAACCCGGGCAATAAAATCACTCAATACATTCATGTAATTGATAAATGCCTCATAAGGTGAATCGTAAGGCGTAAAGTACTGATGCACAATTCCGTCGGCAAACAGTTTGGTACACATATAGTAAAAATGATCGCTGGCTTGCAGGCACTTGTAATCGTCGTTCAAAACCGGATCTTTCAACGCTTCTACCTTATGACGTATTTTGTACAATTCTTCAAAAGCTTCCATCTGTAATTCATTTCCCAGCCAAGCTGTCAGATCCCGTTCTTCATCCGCCCAGGAAATTGCAAAAGGAACGTGCAAAGGAGCCACCGGTAAATGTTTGGCAACCACTTCACGGGGTGTTAGAAATTCGAATGAACCGGTCGATAATACCTGTTCCGGCAAATTATATATAAAATCGAAAATTCCGGTATCAGAACTCTGATGTTCGCCCAAAGTCTCATAATCCATAAACAGATTGACAACATCGTCATCCTTTACAGCCTCACTCAGCCAACCGGTATATTTATCAGCACTCAAAGGCCATTCACTCCAGGATTTATCAGAAAAACGAAATGCTATATCATCGCTCAACCGGAAATTTTTCAACAATAATTTCAATTTAGGATTCAAGGCATTCGTATAGACATAATTAGGACTCTTCCAACCGAGAATATGTTTGGCTCCTTCGGTCAACATCGTCGTATATCCCATATGCGCTACCATTTCTCCGATCTTGTCCGAATATACCAACTCCGTATTCCGGAAGGTCACAGGGGTATAACCGAACAGTTTTTTAATCAGGTCGGCATGCATCTTTACCTGCAATTTGAATTCTTTCTCATCCACTAAACTTGCCAGAGAATGTGAATAAGTTTCGGCCAGAAATTCTACACATCCGGTTTTTGCCAATGCCTTAAAACTATCGATCACTTCCGGCGCGTATTTCTCGAATTGTTCGATTGCCAAACCGGATATGGAAAAAGTAACCTTAAAATTTTTTCCATATTTTTTTATCAGATCCAGCATCATCCTATTAGCCGGTAAATAACAGCGTTTAGCTACTTTTTGGGTAATAGTCCGATTGGCGAAGTCATCATAATATTCATGACTCTTACCGATATCAAAAAAGTGATATTTTTTTAAGCGTACCGGCTGATGAACCTGAAAGTACAAGCATAATGTCTTCTTATCCATAATATTATCAATTTATTGTTTATTTCGTATTGGTTCCCCCGTGATAAAAGCCTGTCTCCCTGTTGTTTTATTTCTTTACGTCTTCGTATATTTGCTTCAATAAATAAGCTGCATTTTCCCATTTCAGCGTATTTACTTCTTCCAAACCGCATCTTCCTGACATTTGCGATAATGCCGGATATTTCAGCAAACCGTAAATAGCATCTGCCAATGCGTCCACATCCCAGAAATCGACTTTCAAAGCATGTTTCAACACTTCCGCTACTCCGGATTGTTTGGAAATAATGGTCGGCACTCCGGAACGCATAGCTTCCAGCGGAGATATTCCGAACGGTTCGGAAACAGAGGGCATAACATATACGTCACTCTGAGCAAACATTTTCTGTACATCCTGTCCCCGGAGAAATCCCGTAAAATGAAAATGAGTAGCCATTCTCAATTTAGCGACCCTTCGGATGGAACGATTCATCAAATCCCCGCTTCCCGCCATTACAAAACGTACATCCGGATATGCCTTCAGTACTTTGTGGGCAGCTTCGATAAAATACTCCGGTCCTTTCTGATATGTGATACGTCCGAGGAAGGTAACGACTTTTTCCTTCACTCCGCGTTCCACATTCATATCTTTATACGACTGAAAATCAACAGCGTTATGTACAGTCACCACTTTTGCCGGATCTATTCCATAACGATTGACAACAATATTACGGGTCAGGTTACTTACTGTAATCACCCGATCGGCTGCAAGCATACCCTGACGTTCCAGATCAAACACCAACTGATTCACGTTTTCTCCGCTACGGTCGAATTCGGTAGCATGCACATGAATCACCAAAGGTTTTCCGGATACTTTCTTAGCAGCAATTCCGGCTGCATAAGTCAGCCAGTCGTGAGCATGTATAACATCAAACTGCTGCTGACGGGCGATAGTCGCAGCCACAATAGCATAACGGGCGACTTCTTCCATCAGGTTTGCCCCATATTTACCCGAAAATGTATACTTATTCTTAAAACCGATACGATTTTCCTGATGACCGGTTTTCAACTGCTCGTTCACTTCTCTCTCAAAACGTTCCGGATCCATGTATGGAATCAGGTTCGACCCGATCTCCATAAAATTGATATTCTTCCAGTATTCCTCGATATCGACAACGTCGAACAAAGCTTCTACATCACTTGCATTGATAATTCTGGCGGCGCTCTGATCCTCATCCCCACTGGCTTTCGGCATCACAAACAAAACCTCAACACCCTGCTTGGCAAGCCCTTTCGTCAATCCCAAACAGGCAGTTCCCAATCCCCCGGCAATATGAGGCGGGAACTCCCAACCGAACATTAAAACTCTTGTTTTCATATATTCCTGATTTCTGATAATTAACAACCTTTATTTCTTCTTTCCCTTCGAAGCGCCCTTCTCAAACTTATGGATCAACGCCAGTCCTCTGAGAATTTCCCCAACACTCCAGGCCTGCGAGATGCAACCGTTAGGTGCATAAGGAGGATTACCGTCATATACTTCCGACACGGAACATACACCGTACAGAGTCATGTCTTCCTCAAAGCCGGCAAGCAATTCTTTCGCCTTAGATGCAAAAGACGTGCCATACAGCCTGAAATTAGCCTCAATATACGGTCCCGTCAACCAAGGCCATACCGTTCCCTGATGATAAGCTTCGTCCCGATCGGGCTGGCTTCCGCCATACAATCCCTTGTAATTGGGATTTTTCGGCGACAAAGTACGTAAACCCCTCGGGGTCAACAACTCTCTCTTTACAACGTCCAGAATCTTCCGCTTCATTTCATCAGTCAGCATGGAATATTCCAACGAACAGGCAATGACCTGATTCGGACGTACGAATATATTTTGTCCCTCCTGGCTTACATAATCAGCCAGATACTCTTTTTCTTCGTTCCAGAATATTTTCAGGAAACTGTCTTTTATACGCTCGGGCATCTGTTCCCAGGCATTCACAAATTTCGTGTCTCCGGCCTCTTGTGCCAATTTTAAGGTATAGCAAACGGCATTATACCACAAAGCATTGATCTCAACCTGATAACCGCCTCTCGGAGTTACCGGACGTCCATTTACGATGGCATCCATCCAGGTCAATGCTTTACCGGGCTCATCCGCCCATATCAAACCGTTCTCATGCATCTGCACATAAGCATTGACTCCTGCACGATAGGCCGTCAGGATAGATTTCATCCTGGAACCGTAATTTTTCCAAATCAATGCCGTATCACCGATTGCCTCGCCGTATTCCTGCAATGCCTTAAAATACCACATCGGAGCATCTACGGAATTGTAGGCGGCATTCTTGCCTTTTCCGACATTCGGGAACAATCCGTTGCACAACTGACGCGACATGGTATCGAGTACGTCTTTACACGTCCTGGTATCCCCGGCAGCAGACAATGTTACGCCCGGCAAAGCGATAAATGTATCCCGTCCCCAGGCTCCGAACCACGGATAACCGGCGATAATCTCCGTATCTTTCCCCTCTTTTACGACAAACTGGGAAGCTGAATATTTCAAACAATTCACAAAACTGTTTCGGGGAGCACGGGCATCAACCAGCTTCTGAAATTTGCTCTTCAGCCTGCCCGTTGCTGCAGGTACGGTGGAAGCCGAGAAAATAATACTTTCCCCCTTCTTGATCGGTACTTCAAAATAGCCCGGTACAAATAAATCTTCCCGGAAGTCATATCCCCGGTTTTCTTCTTCCATATACTCGATATTCTTATACCAATCCGGGGTCGCAACAAACTCATTCCCCTTGCTCAACTGCATATGCAGGTAAGGGAAACCGTTATATAATTTAGAACGGATGCCGTTTTCTACCAACTCATATTTCGTATTGGCCATCATATTGGCCTTACACAGGCTATTCACATTGCGATATGCCAGGAACGGCTTCAGACGAAGTAAGGTTTCCGAATGGGCATCCACCAATGTATAACGGATAACGACCTGATCTTCATTATGCACCAGTACAATCTCTTTCTTCAAAACCACACCGCCGACCCTGTATGTCAGAGTATATACCGGCTCATATTCAAAATCAACAATATATTTATGTCCCCTGGGCTCATAATTACCCGGATATTTATGAATACCGAGATTAAAAGCCTGTCCGTGTTGTATCACAGTTTCATCCAGGGAAGACAATAACACGTGGTTCTCATTGTTGAACTCCTCGATAGGTACAATCAACAATCCATGATATTTTCGGGTATTACAGCAAATAATCGTGGAGGACATATAGCCACCCGCCCGGTTTGTTGCGAGAACCTCACGCTTCAGTGAATATTCCAGATTCACCAATTCATCTTTGTTAAATTTTAAATAGGCCATAATGAAATGATATCTTTTAATTTATTTTGATCTCGGTTATTAATCCTGTAATTTCAATACCAAAGCCGAACGGGCCGGTAAGTATATGCTCATCTGATTTCCGTCACTCTCATCATACAATGTAAAATGTGCTGTTTTCTTATCGATCCGGCCGAATCCGTCGAATAACGTATCGTCAGTATCCAGTACATCCACGTATTTCCCCGGCTGTGTCCCGAAACGGTAATCGGAAAAAGACCGGGTCGGATTGAAATTAAAGGCCAGTACCAGACTTCCTCTGGAAAAAATCAGAATTTGCCTCTCATTATCCCTCACCATCGGTTCCGGACGATACCGGAATATTTTCTCCTTTTTCACCAACTTCAACATGGCCTTATCGAAAGCATTCAGATAACGGTAACGCAAATTGTCATCATCGACCAGATGCCATAACCGGCGTGCATGTTCATAGCTCCAGCCATTCCCTTCCCGGGGAAAATCAATCCATTCCGGATGTCCCCATTCATTGCCCATAAAATTCAGATAACCGTCTCCGGCGGTTGTAATCGTCAGCAAACGGATCATTTTATGCAAAGCCATTCCCCGGTCGACTACCATATTCCGCTGAAACACATTCATCGAAGAATAGATTTCCTTATCCAGTAAACGGAACAAAATCGTTTTATCTCCAACCATCGCCTGATCGTGGCTCTCGGCATAACTGACCGTATGCTCGTCCGCCCGTTTATTCGTCATCTGATAAAACAAATCCCCCACATGCCACTCTTCATCCTTCTTATCCTCAATCAATTTTATCCAGTAATCCGGGACTCCCATGCTCATCCGGAAATCAAACCCGATCCCCTCCTCCTCGATCGGGGCTGCCAATCCCGGCATCCCGCTCATATCCTCCGCAATCGTAACAGCATTCTTGTTGATCTGATGTATCAGCCGGTTGGCCATTGTCAGGTAAATAATCGCATCCTCATCCTGATTCCCGTCATAATAATATTTATACTCCGTAAAATCCCGGCCTAACCCATGATCCCAATACAACATACTGGTTATACCGTCGAAACGGAATCCGTCGAAACGGTATTCCTCCTGCCAATATTTACAATTCGATAACAGGAAATTCAACACTTCATTTTTCCCATAATCAAAACAACGCGAATTCCAAAGCTTATGTTCACCCTGTTCCCCGGAATGGAAATACAGATCATATGCTCCGTCAAAACGACTCAATCCTTCCATCTCATTTTTTACGGCATGAGAATGGACAATATCCATAATCACGGCTATTCCCCGGCCATGTGCATCATCGATCAACCGCTTTAAATCCTCCGGTGTTCCGAAACGCGAACTCACCGCAAAAAAATTGGCCACCTGATAACCAAAAGAACCGTAATAGGGATGCTCCTGAACAGCCATCAATTGTATAGCATTATATCCCAAACCGGCCACCCGGGGCAGCACTTCATCCCGGAATTCTTCAAAGGTGGAAACACCCGGCTTTTCAGTACTCATTCCGACATGAGCCTCATAGATCAATGGATTTTTCAACTTTTTCGAAAAGTCATTCTGCCATTCATACACATGTTCAGGATACCATACCTCTGCCGAAAAAATCTTAGTCTGTTCGTCCTGCACAGCCCGGGTTGTATGACTCGGCAAACGTTCCCCATATCCTCCGTCCCACTCTACCCACAAACGGTATTTCATGCCATGCCGGAGCTGCCCGTCAACCAACGCAATCTCCCAATTTCCATTTCCGACAGGATACAAACGAAATTCTTCTTTCTTCTGCCAATCCGTAAAATCTCCGATCAGATAAAGAGCAGTCGCGTGCGGAGCCCATTCCCGAAAAACCCATCCCCCTTCTGTCCGATGCAAACCATAATACAGATATGAATTAAATGTATCCGCCAATTTCCGTTTTCCTTCGGTAAAACCAATCTCACGCAACACAAAGTTTTCATAACGCTTCCTGATTATGTTACGAAAGGGCTCAAGCAAAACATCTCGATCGGCAAAACTACATTTCATTTTTTTATCTGATAATTATATTCAAACTGTTTTATCAACCCATGGGTTCTTTTTAAAATAATTAAAAAAGATACACCATCTTTGACAAACTTTTATCTGCATACAAAAGTAATACATTTATAATAATATCAATTCCAATCACTCAACTAATTACGAATTTATTCGCGCATACGTTTCCTATACCTCTTTTCAATCTGTTTTCACATTATTAACATATTATACGACACTATGAGTAAAAATAACATTTAATATACATCACATCCTGCATCGGCAAGATCTGAAGTGCATTCGCAATATAACATTTATTAGTTTTATTTGCAAATTTTAAGTGTATTTTTATGTGCAAAATTTCCCGAATATTTGACTTTGATGACAAATACTACATCTGTCTCTTATACACATCTCCGAGCCCACGAGACACTGAGCGATC
>ENA-UAOW01000362-UAOW01000362.1-human-gut-metagenome-genome-assembly--contig:-NODE-362-length-22930-cov-5.028809_pt1 | contig 22930 bp, 18 predicted proteins | sample MGYA00243470_ERZ654559 | MGnify/ENA primary metagenome ERZ654559 (study PRJEB26926, sample SAMN06164851) | human gut metagenome | biome: ENVO:00009003; feature: ENVO:2100002; material: ENVO:00002003...
GCTCGGAGATGTGTATAAGAGACAGGGATGGTGATGAGCTTTGTTTTGGGGCCGATCGCGGCGCGGATGCTGTCAAAATCGAACGTGCCGTCCGGCAGCAGGTCGACCTGCCGGTACTGCACGCCGTATTCCATCAGCGAACACTTGGACGGACGGATGCCGATGACCTCCTCCAGCGTGTCATACGGCGCGCCGTTCGGGCTTAAAAGCTCGTCGCCCGGCAGCAGATTCGCGCTCAGCGCGACGGCCAGCGCGTGCGTGCCGCAGGTGATCTGCGGGCGGACAAGCGCAGCTTCGGTATGGAAGCAGTCGGCATAGACCTTTTCTAGCACCTCGCGGCCCATATCGTCGTAGCCATAGCCCGTCGTAGCGGCGAAGCAGCCTGCCGAAAGCTTGTTTTTCTGCATGGCGGCAAGCACCTTTGTCTGGTTGTATTCCGCCGTCCGGTCAATGGCCTCAAAGCGGGGCCTCAGGCCGTCTAAAATCATTTCTCCGTATTCATATACCGCGCGGCTCACGCCGAGCGATTCATACATTGTCGTAAGTTCCATCCTCTATTTCTCCATTTTCCCGAAAATGTCATCTGCCGCGTCGCGCAGCACGTCCGGCTTGGTGACGATGATGCCCGTTTCCTCGTCTCCGAGAATGAGCAGCGTATCGCCGGGCTTTACGCCGAAGATCTGCCGCGCGTCCTTGGGGATGACGATCTGGCCCTTTTCGCCGACCTTGGCCGTGCCGAAAATATGCCGCTTCGCCTTGCCCAGAATATGCTTTCCGCCTGCCACGCACGAGCCTCCTTTGCAGGGTAATTTTCATACTTGTATAACTTACAGCGCGTCTGTCCGTTTGTCAAGCATGAGACGGCGAAAGGCTCGAATATATCACGATTCATATATGCAATATGCGTTTTTATATCGATATATTTATATTGTTTTTTCCTGTTCAGAATCCGTCATTTTTCACATAAAATTCGAAAAAACTTGATTTTTTCAAAAAGCCTGATATCGTATATGTCAGATGTGCCATGCGGATTTTATATGGCTGCGCAGAAAGGATACGGTATGAAGCGAAGCTGGTTTTTGATCGTCCTGTGCCTGCCGCTTCTGCTGTGCGGCTGTGCGCAAAAAAGCGCGGAGCGCGAATTTTTTGCCATGGACACCGTCATGCAGCTGCGCGCCTATGGCCCGGCGGCAGAGGATGCGCTGGCGCAGGCGGAAGCTGAAATTTACCGGCTGGAGGGCGTGCTTTCCTGCCGGGACGAACAAGCGGCGCTGGCCCGGCTGAACGAAACGGGCGGCGGAACAGCCGGTGAGGAGACGGCGGCGCTTTTACAGACGGCGCTGACGCTCCGCGAACAGACCGGCGGCGCCTATGACCCGGCGCTCGGCGCACTTTCGGAAGCGTGGGGCTTTTCGACCGGCGCGTACCGCGTGCCGGAGCCGGATGCGCTGGCCGAGGCCATGCAGAGCTCCGGAGCCGGGCTTGTGCAGCTGGACGGTATCTCCGTGACGCTGACAAACGGCGCGCAGCTCGACCTCGGCGGCATCGCCAAGGGCTATGCGGCAGGACGCGTCCGGACAATTTTAAGGGAAGCGGGCGTCACGTCCGCGATCATTTCTCTTGGCGGCAATGTTGCCGCTGTGGGGAAGAAGCCGGACGGCAGCGCGTGGACGGTCGGCCTGCAGGACCCGGATAATCCGGAGGCGTATTTCGGCACGGTTTCCATCGAGGATGCCTGCGTCGTCACCTCCGGCGCGTATCAGCGGTATTTTGAGGAAAACGGCGTCTGCTATCACCATATTTTAGACCCGCATACCGGCTGCCCCGCCGAAAGCGGAGTGAAATCCGTCAGCGTCGTTGCGCAGGACGATACGCTGGCCGATGCGCTGTCGACAGCGCTGTTCGTCATGGGACTGGACGCGGGCGCGGAGCTTTGGAACAGCAGCGGCCTTTCGTTTGAGGCCGTATTCGTAACGGATGACAACACAGTCTGGATCACGCCCGGCCTTGCCGGGCGCTACCGGTCCGACCGGCCCTATCAGATACTGGAATGAAGCAGAAGCACTGGATTTTGATCTTTGCGGCGGTCATCGCTGTTTGCCTCGCCGTGTGGCTGCTGCCGCGTGGAGGCGGGCAGACGGCGCTTGTCTATCAGGACGGAACGTTATTGTATACGCTTGACCTGCGGCAGAACCGGACGCTGACCGTGACCGGCCCGGCAGGGGAGAACGTCGTCACGGTGGCAGACGGCGAGGTCTTCATATCCCGCGCGGACTGCCCCGATCAGATCTGCGTGCAGCACGGGCCGCTGCAAAAAACCGGCGGGCCGATCATATGCCTGCCGAACCGGCTGACGATCGAGTGGGCGCAGAAGGATGCTCAGGTCGACGCGCTCAGCGGAACGGGAGGGCTGCCATGAGGCTGAAAAAGCTTACGCTCACGGCTGTCCTGACGGCGGCGGCGCTCGTCATGTTTGTGCTGGAGAGCCAGCTGCCGCCGCTCACGGCCATTCCCGGCACCAAGCCGGGGCTTTCCAATATTTTTACGCTCTTCACCATGGAGACGCTCGGCCCCGGCTGGGCCTTCGGGCTGTTTTTCACGCGCGTCACGCTCGGCTGCGTCATCACCGGGCAGGGTTCCGCGTTTTTGTACAGCTTCGCGGGCGGACTGTGCGCGTATGCGCTGATGCTGCTGCTCAGAAGGAAGCTTAAGGGCAGCACACTCTGGGTCAAGAGCGTGCTGTGCGCCATGGCGCACAACACCGGACAGCTGGCCGCCGCTGCGGCCATCGCGAGGACCGGCGCGGTATGGAGCTATCTGCCGGTTTTAATACCGGCTGCGATACTGGCCGGGACGCTGACCGGCCTTTGCGCCCAGCTGGTTCTGCACCGGCTGGCAAAGGCGGGGGTTCTCCCGGAAGAAACGAGTCCCAAAAAGCAAGAGGAGGAAGCAAACGGATGAAACTGCACATCCACGGCGTACACGTGCCGAACCGCAAGAATACGGCGGAGCTGGCCGCGCTGCGCCTGCCCATCCCGGAGACGGTCGAAATCCCGATGTCCATGCACATCGGCGCGCCCGCCATCCCGGTCGTAAAGCCCGGCGAAAGCGTCCGGGTCGGGCAGCTGATCGGAAAGGCGGGCGGGTTCGTCTCCGCGCCCGTCTACGCAAGCGTTTCCGGCACGGTCAAAAAGATTGGCCAGCAGGTCGGCTCCGGCGGGCGGCTCATGCAGACCGTCGTCATTGCCTGTCTCTTATACACATCTGACGCTGCCGCCGACGGCAAACAGGAGCCTGACCCGGATTTAAAGCCGCCCAAGCTCGACACCATGCAGGATTTTCTGGACGCCGTGCGCGAAAGCGGCATGGTCGGCCTCGGCGGCGCAGGCTTCCCGACGGTCGTCAAGCTGACCGTTAAGAATCTGGAGCAGGTCAAGGCCGTGATCATCAACGGCGCGGAGTGCGAGCCGTATATCACCTCGGACACGCGCACGATGCTCGACCGGTCGGAGGAGCTGATGGAGGGCGCACGTCTCGTGCAGCACTTTTTGCAGGTACGCCGCGTGATCTTCGCCATTGAGGACAACAAGCCCCGCTGCATCCAGCTGTACCGGAAGCTGACGAAGGACGAGGACGGCATGGAGGTCTGTGCGCTCAAGTCTTTGTACCCGCAGGGCGGCGAAAAGGTGCTGATCTACAATACCATCGGCGAGATCGTCCCGGAAGGGAAGCTCCCGCTGGACGTGGGCGCGATCGTGCTCAACTGCACGACGCTTGCCAACATCGCCCGCTACTGCAGGACCGGCATGCCGCTGGTCGAAAAGTGCATCACGGTCGACGGCTCCGCCGTCGCGAAACCCAAGAACGTGATCGTCCCCATCGGCATGAAGCTCGCGGACGTGTTTGAGCAGTCCGGCGGCTTCTGCGCAGAGCCGAAGAAGGTGCTCTACGGCGGCCCGATGATGGGCATCGCCGTGCCGGATCTCGACCAGCCGGTCCTGAAAAACACGAATGCAGTCCTCGCCATGACGGAGGCAGACGCCGTCCTGCCGGAGCCTACGGCCTGCATCCGCTGCGGCCGGTGCATCCGCCACTGTCCGCTGCGGCTCATGCCGTCGCATATTGTTGCAGCCTATGAGGCAGGCAATATGGAGCGTCTGGCGGAACTGAAGGTCAATCTCTGCATGGAATGCGGCTGCTGCTCGTTCGGCTGCCCGGCGCACCGGCCGCTCGTACAGACCAATAAGCTTGCAAAGGCGAAGCTTGCCGCATGGCGCAAGGCGCAGAGCGAAAAGCTCGATGCAAAGAAGGAGGCCGTCAAATGAAGCTTGTGATCTCCGCTTCCCCGCATATCGATTCCGGCGCAACGACCCGGAAGATCATGGGCGACGTGCTCATCGCCCTGTGTCCCGCCCTGATCGCGGCCATCGTGATCTTCGGCTGGCGCGCGCTGCTGGTAACGGCGGTGTGCGCCGCAGCCTGCGTATTTTTCGAGTGGGGCTTTGAAAAACTCTGCCATAAGGAATCCACCATCGGCGATCTGTCCGCCGTGGTAACAGGCGTCATTCTGGCGTATAACCTGCCGGTGTCCATCCCGCTGTGGCAGGCCGTGTTCGGCTGCCTCGTGGCCATCGTCGCCGTCAAGCAGCTCTTCGGCGGCATCGGCAAAAACTTTGCTAACCCCGCGCTGGTAGGCCGCATCGTCCTGTTCCTCTCGTTCTCCAAGACCATGACGGCATGGGTCTTCCCGGACGCCGTTTCGTCAGCCACGCCGCTGGCGCAGCTGGCCGCAGGGCAGAAGCCGGAACTTCTGACGCTCCTGCTCGGCAATCACGGCGGCTGCATCGGCGAGACGTGCGCGCTGGCGCTGCTGCTCGGCGGAGCATATCTGCTTATCCGCGGCGTCATTACCTGGCAGACGCCGGTGTGCTTTGTAGGAACTGTTTTTGTGCTGTCCCTTGTTCTGGGGCAGGATGCGCTGCGGCAGGTGCTCTCGGGCGGCCTGCTTCTGGGCGCGTTCTTCATGGCAACCGACTATGTGACCGCCCCGCAGACCTATTGGGGCCGGGCGCTGTTCGGCATCGGCGCAGGACTGCTCACCTGCCTCATCCGCTTCTACGGCAGCTACGCCGAGGGCGTGTCGTTCGCCATCCTCTTTATGAACATTCTCACGCCGTATCTGTCCAGATGGACGCAAAGCAAGCCGCTGGGAGGTGCGAAGGCATGAAAAACACGAAAGAAATTCGAAAATCCATCGTCGTTCTGGTCATGATCTGCCTGCTCACGTCCGCGGCGCTGGCCGTCGTGAACCACTTTACCGCGCCCTTCTCCAAGGCGAACGCGGAGGCCAGAGCCGAGCAGGCGCGGCTCGACGCCGTGCCGGACGCGGCTTCGTTTCAGCTGGTCGAGACGACTCTTCCGGAGGAGGTCGTCAGCGCCTACACCGCGCTGGATGCGTCCGGAAGCCCCATGAGCTATCTGTTTACCGTTGAGGGCAAGGGCTTCGGCGGCACGATCCAGGTGATGTGCGTCATCGGTACCGACGGCTTGATCCGCGCCTGCCGCACGATGGATGTATCGTCCGAAACAACGACGCTCGGCGGCCAGACGGCAAACGAGAGCTACACCGGCCAGTATACCGGGCAGGACGCCTCGCTTTCCGGCGTGAACGCCATCTCCCACGCGACCATCACGTCGACGGCCTATCGCGGCTGCGTGGAGACTGCGTTTGAAGCGTATGAGCTTGTAAAGGAGGCGCAGAAATGAGTAAATTACAGAATTTTCTGAAGGGCCTGATCAAGGAGAACCCGGTGCTCGTCCTCGTGCTCGGCACGTGCCCGACGCTGGCCATCTCCACGTCGGTCATTGCGGCCTTCGGCATGGGCATTGCGGCAACCGCCGTTCTGATCCTGTCCAACATGGCCATTTCCGCCATCCGCAAAATCGTCCCCGACCCGGTGCGCATCCCGTGCTATATCGTCGTGATCGCGGGCTTCGTCACGGTTGTCGAGCTGGTCATGGAGGCGTATGCCTTCAGCCTGTATCAGTCTCTGGGCGTGTATCTGTCGCTGATCGTTGTCAACTGCATCATCCTCGGCCGGGCCGAGATGTATGCCAGCAAGCACGGCGTTGTGGATTCCGCCATTGACGGCGCGGGCATGGGCCTCGGCTTCACGCTCGCCATCTGCGCCATGGCCGCCATCCGCGAAACGCTCGGCTGCGGCACGTTCTGCGGCCTGCCCGTGCCGTGGTTCCATGAAAACCCCATCGGCATTCTGACCATGGCCCCCGGCGGCTTCTTCGTGTTCGGCTGCATGATCGCGCTCATCAATAAGATCTCCAAGGGCAAGGCCATCAAGAAGAAGGAATTCGGCTGCGCCGGCTGCCCGGGCTGCGGCAAGGGCGCCTGCGAAGGAAAGGAGGCGGCTGCAAAATGAAGACCATGATCCTCGTCATTCTGACCGCCGCGATCACGAACAACTATGTGCTCGTCAAGTTCCTCGGCATCTGCCCCTTCCTCGGCGTATCCAAGAAGCTCGATCAGGCGACCGGTATGTCGCTGGCCGTTATCTTCGTCGAGGTGCTGGCCACCGCCGTTACCTGGCCGATCTATCATTTCCTGCTCGCGGGCAAGGTAGACTTTACTTACATGGAAACCGTCGTCTTCATTCTGGTCATTGCGGCCCTTGTCCAGCTGGTCGAGATCGTCCTCAAGCGCTATGTGCCCGCGCTGCATAAATCCCTCGGCGTCTATCTGCCGCTCATCACGACGAACTGCGGCGTTCTGGGCGTGACGATGAACGTCATTTCCGACGGCATGAACTACGGCGAAGCGCTTCTGACCGCACTGGGCTGCGGCCTTGGCTTCTTCCTCGCGATGGTGCTGTTCTCCGGCGTCCGGTCGCGCGTGGCCGAGGCGGAGCCGCCCAAAAGCTTTGAGGGGCTTCCCATCACGCTCGTCTCGGCGGCGATCGTATCCCTGTCATTTTTCGGACTGACCGGCATCATCGACCGGCTGTTCGGCTAAGGAGGGCGCGGCTATGATGGAAATTCTGATCCCGATCCTGGCCGTGACTGTGATCGGCCTCATCTGCGCGGTCGGCCTCGCCGTGGCGTCGAGCGTCATGGCGGTCAAGGAGGATACGCGCTTTACCGAAATTCGTGCCTGCCTGCCCGGCGCAAACTGCGGCGCGTGCGGCTACACCGGCTGCGACGGCTATGCAAAGGCCCTGCTGGAGCCGGGCACGAAGACAAACCTCTGCGTTCCCGGCGCGGATGCAGTCGCGGCGCAGATCGCGGCGCTGCTCGGCGTGGAGGCTGAGGACGTTGTGGAAAAGATCGCGGTTGTGCAGTGCGCAGGCACGTGCGAGGCTACGAGCGTCAAGGCTGACTACCGGGGCATCCCCTCCTGCGCGGCGGCGAAGCTGTTCTACGGCGGCAACGGCAGCTGCATCTTCGGCTGCATGGGCTTCGGCGACTGCGCCAGAGCCTGCCCGAAGGGCGCGATCTCCATGCAGGACGGCATTGCCTGCGTCGATCATACGGAATGCATCGGCTGCGGCATCTGCGCGCAGACGTGCCCGCAGAAGATCATCGAGATCGTGCCGGATATCATCCGCACGGAGGTGCTCTGTTCGAGCTATCACAACGGCCCGTACACCAAAAAGGTCTGCTCCTCCGGCTGCATCGGCTGCCATAAGTGCGAAAAGACCTGTCCGCAGGGCGCGATCAAGGTCGATAACTTCCTCGCCCGCATCGACTGGGACAAGTGCACCGCCTGCGGCGCGTGCGCCAGCGTCTGCCCGACCGGCGCAATGGTCTACGGCGATTTCTCCGGCGCGTCCAGAGTCCAGCCTCTTAAGAAAAACTGCGGTGCATCGTAACCCTCTTGACAAACGTAAAGCGCCTGCGGCGAAATGCCGCAGGCGCGTCAATTTTTTATGGATGGGTTCAGCCCTTGAGCTTGTCGAAGAAGCTCTTGCGCTTGGGCTGGCCGTCGTCGCCGACGGAGGATTCGAGCTGCTTTAAGAGCTCCTTCTGCTCCCGCGTGAGCTTTGTCGGCGTTTCAACGACGACGGTGACGAACTGGTCGCCGCGCGTCTTGTAGCCGACATAGGGAATGCCCTTGCCGCGCAGGCGGAAGGTCGTGCCGGTCTGCGTGCCCTCGGGGATCTGATAGCGCACCTTGCCGTCAAGCGTGGGTACCTCAATGGATGCGCCGAGCGCAGCCTGCGTGAACGAAATGGGCATCTGGCACATGACGTTCGCGCCGTCACGCGTGAAGATCGGGTGCTTGCGCACGGAAACGGTCACGAGCAGATCGCCGTTCGGGCCGCCGTTCGAGCCGGCATTGCCCTCGTCGCGCACGCGGAAGGACTGGCCGTCGTCGATGCCGGCAGGAACCTTGACGCGGATGGCCTTCGTGTGGCGCACCTTGCCCTTGCCCCGGCAGGCGGTGCAGGGGTCGGTGATGATGGTGCCGCTGCCGCCGCACTTCGGGCACGGCTGATTGGACTGCATGGTCATGCCCATGAAATTCTGCTGGGTGCGCACGGTGCCGGTGCCGTGGCAGTACGTACAGGTCTGGGGGCTCGTGCCCTCCTTTGCGCCGCTTCCATGGCAGGTGCTGCACGTTTCGATGCGGGAGAAGGTGATCTCGCGCTCGCAGCCAAAGGCCGCTTCCTCAAAGCTGATCTCGATCTCACTGACGACGTTCTGGCCCTTCGCCGGGCCTCTTCTGCGGCCGGACGACGACGCGCCGCCGCCGAAGAAATCGCCGAAGATATCGCTGAAATCCCCGAAGCCGCTGAAGCCGCCGCCTCCAAATCCGCCGAAGCCCGCGTTCGGATTGAAATTCGGGTCGACGCCCGCGAAGCCGTACTGGTCGTACCGGGCCTTTTTATCGGCGTCGGACAGGACCTCATACGCCTCGTTGATCTCCTTGAACTTTTCCTCGGCGGTCTTGTCGCCAGGGTTCTGATCGGGGTGGTATTTCATGGCCAGCTTGCGGTAGGCCTTTTTGATCTCGGCGTCGGACGCGTTTTTCTCGACGCCCAGCACCTCGTAATAATCTCGTTTGTTCTGATCTGCCATACTATCTCACCTCAGATTCGGTGGGTAACAGCCGATAGGGGCGGTCACGCCGCCCCTGTCAAGCTGTGCTTCACGAATTAGTTGTCCTTGACCTCTTCGTAGTCCGCGTCGACGACGCCGTCGTCATTGCCGCCCGCCTGCTGGCCGGCCTGGCCGGCGTTCGGGTTGGCATTCGGCTCGCCCTGCGGGGCCGCGTTCTTATAGAGCTTCTCGGACACGGCGTAGAACGCCTTCTGGACCTCCTCGGTCGCAGCCTTGATGGCGGCGAGGTCGGTGCCCTTCTGGGCGGTCTTCAGCTTTTCAATGGCTTCCTTGACGGGGGCCTTCTCAGCCTCTGTGACCTTGTCGCCCATCTCGTTCAGGGTCTTTTCGGACTGGTAGATGATCTGGTCGGCGTTGTTGCGGGTGTCGACCTCGTCCTTGCGGGCCTTATCCTGCGCCGCATACTGCTCCGCTTCGCGGACAGCCTTGTCGATATCCTCCTTCGAGAGGTTGGAGGAAGCGGTGATGGTGATCTTCTGCTCGGCGCCGGTGCCGAGATCCTTCGCGGAGACGTTCACGATGCCGTTGGCATCGATGTCGAACGTGACCTCGATCTGCGGAACGCCTCTGGGCGCCGGAGCGATGCCGGTCAGCTGGAACACACCGAGCGTCTTGTTGTCGGCTGCCATCTCACGCTCACCCTGCAGGACATGGACCTCAACGGAGGTCTGGCTGTCAGCGGCGGTAGAGAAGACTTGGCTCTTCTTGGTCGGGATGGTGGTGTTGCGGTCGATCAGCTTGGTGAACACGCCGCCCATCGTCTCGATGCCAAGAGACAGCGGAGTGACGTCCAGCAGCAGCAGGCCTTTGACGTCGCCGCCAAGCACGCCGCCCTGGATCGCTGCGCCGACAGCCACGCACTCGTCGGGGTTGATGCCCTTGAAGCCTTCCTTGCCGGTCAGCTTCTTGACCTCATCCTGCACGGCCGGGATACGCGTCGAGCCGCCGACCAGAAGGACCTTGGAAATATCGTTGGCGGTCAGACCGGCATCGGCCATCGCCTGCTTGACCGGGCCTGCGGTCGCTTCGACCAGATGGGCGGTCAGCTCGTTGAACTTTGCACGCGTCAGCGTGACGTCCAGATGCTTCGGGCCTGTTGCGTCAGCGGTGATATACGGCAGGTTGATGTTCGTGGAGGTCACGCCGGACAGCTCGATCTTGGCCTTTTCGGCGGCTTCCTTCAGTCTCTGCATGGCGACCTTGTCGTTGGACAGATCGATGCCCTCTGCCTTCTTGAATTCGGAAACGAGGTAGTTCATGACGCACTCGTCGAAATCATCGCCGCCGAGGTGGGTGTTGCCGTTGGTGGCAAGGACTTCGATAACGCCGTCGCCGATGTCCAGAATGGAGACATCGAACGTGCCGCCGCCGAGGTCATAGACCATGACCTTCTGCTCGGCTTCCTTGTCGACGCCGTAGGCCAGAGCGGCTGCGGTCGGCTCGTTGATGATACGCTTGACGTCCAGACCCGCGATCTTGCCTGCGTCCTTGGTGGCCTGACGCTGTGCGTCGTTGAAATATGCGGGAACGGTGATAACGGCCTCGGTGACGGTGCCGCCCAGATATGCCTCGGCGTCCGCCTTCAGCTTCTGCAGGATCATCGCGGAGATCTCCTGCGGGGTGTACTTCTTGCCGTCGATGTCGACCTTGTAATCGGAGCCCATGTGACGCTTGATGGAAGCGACGGTGCGCTCGTGGTTGGTAACGGCCTGACGCTTTGCGACCTGACCGACCATTCTTTCACCGGTCTTGGAGAACGCGACGACGGACGGGGTGGTGCGGTTGCCTTCGGCGTTCGCGATGACGACGGGTTCGCCGCCTTCCATAACGGCGACGCAGCTGTTGGTAGTGCCAAGGTCAATGCCAATAATCTTACTCATAATAATTTCCTCCTATATGAATGCCTGTATTTACAAATTTAGATGCTGCCGGATCCCCGGCGTGGGTGCTTTTTAATTTGCGACCTTTACCATTGCGAATCGAACGACTTTATCGCCGACCTTGAAGCCTTTCTGGAAGACCTCCGCGATGACGTTTTCGCCAAGCGCTTCGTCCTCGACGTGCATGACCGCGTTATGAAGCTGCGGGTCAAAGACCTCGCCTGCCGCGCCGAAGCTCACGACGCCCAGCTTTTCCATGACGGAGACGAGCTGGTTCATCGTCATCTCGACGCCCTTTTTAAACGCGGCATCCTGCGTCTCCTGCGCCAGCGCCCGCTCGAGATTGTCGTACACGGGAAGGAACTTCTCGACCGTCTCCGAACGGATGTCGGTATAGAGGCTTTCCTTTTCCTTCTGGCTGCGCTTGCGGTAGTTGTCGTATTCGGCGGCCAGCCGCAGATAGCTGTCATGCTCCTGTGCCAGCGCCTGCTGCGCCTTTTCAAACTCGCTTGCCTCCTGCTGCTTGGCTTCCTCGGGCTTTTTTTCCTCGGACTGCTTCGCGGCTTCGGCTTCGGTCTGCTGCGCAGCTTCTTCTGTCTGCTCGGCTGCGGAGGCGGCCTGTGCCTTTTCCTCCGAAGCCGGATTGCTGTTTGTTTTCTTACTCATATCTATGCCTCCGGGTCATTGTGCTTATTTTCCGGCCCTTCGATCGCCGGGGTCTGGTTTTTCTGGAACATCCGGCTCAGGTTCTCGGCGAAGTAGCTCAGCCGGGCGGTGATCTGCGCGTAATCCATTCTGGTCGGGCCGACCACGCCGATCAGGCCCTGCATCCCGTCGCCGATGTCGAACTTCGTCATGACGACGCTGGTGTCGCGCAGCTCCTTCGACACGTTTTCCGGGCCGACCAGGATCTGCGTCCGGCTGTCCGGGGAAAGCGCGGCGGGAAGATTGGAAACCACATCCTCGTCGAGCGCGGAGAGCATTTTCTGCGCCTTGTCGATGTCGTGGTACTCCGGCTGGCCGAGAAGCTTGGCCTGTCCGGTCATGTAGACCTCGCTGTGCTCCTGGTGCAGAAGCGACGTGACGAAATCCATGATGACGGGCACGAGGCTGGCCGCATTTCCGGCGCTTCTGGTCACGCGGGACAGAAGCTCTGGGCTGAGCTGTTCGGCGGTCAGCTCCGTGACGCTTGCGTTCAGCACTGCGCCGAGAAGCTTCAGATCCGCCTCCGTCAGCTCGACCGGGAGCCGGATGAGCTTATTCTTGACGGAGCTGTCGCTCAGCATCACGACGAGAATAAAGCTGCCGCTGTCCGCGAGGATCAGGTCGAACCGCTTGACTGTCAGCCCGGCGGCACGCGCCGCCATGGCGTAGGCGGGCAGATTCGTCATCTGCGAGACAAGCTTGCCGACCTGCGAGACGACCTTGTCGACCTCCTGCATTTTCAGCTCCATCGCCTGATTGATCGACTTCGTTTCATCGGTCGACAGGCGGTAGTCCTGCATCAGCTCGTCGACGTACAGCCGGTACCCGGCAGGCGACGGGATGCGTCCGGCGGAGGTGTGCGGCTGCTCCAGATATCCGAGCGTCGTCAGCTCCGCCATCTCGTTGCGGATGGTCGCGGAGGAAAAATCCATGTCCGGCATCTGCGCAATGGTCTTGGACGCCACCGGCTCCGCCGTGCGGATGTAAAGATCCACGATCGCACGCAGGATCTTCTTTTTCCGGTCTGAAAGCTCCATGGTTCATTCCTCCTTTCGCCTTAGCACTCTTTATCCCTGAGTGCTAAACGCAGTGTACCACCGCCTGCCAGCGTTGTCAATACCTACAGACTTAAATTATTTGTGAACAATTCATATCTTATGTATGAATGCCCTGGCGGGGCGCTTTTATCAGCCGCGGCGCCCGGATCCGCAGCATCAGCCGGCTTCCCGGACAGCGTTCCTGCCCGTCCGGCGGGGACTGCCGGGCGGGCTTTGTCTGCCGATCAGGGATTATATAGACAAAATCCACAAAAAATTCCCGGTAAAATTTACGTAAAATCGGTAAAATCTCTGTAAAGGCACTGGATTTTAACGGGTGGAACTGCTATACTATGAAATACAGAACTCTGCGACTGCGGCTCCCTTGACCGGCAGCCGCTTTCGTTTCTGTATCAATCCGCAGAAGGAGGGTTCAAAAGAGGTGCTTCGCGCAGGACGAGCCTGCGCACAACATGAACATTCAGAATTTGAACAGAAATCAGGAGGAAATGCAAGCATGAAAAAACGCACAACGCGGTGTCTCGCGCTGCTGCTGGCCGTCGTCATGGTCCTTTCGGTCATGCCGGTCGCCATGGCGGAGGAGACAGCGCAGACGCAGACTTACACCAAGGTCACAAAAGCGCCTGCAGACTGGTCTGGTACATACCTGATCGTGTCCGAGGGTGACAAACTGATTATGGACGGTTCCCTTGACGAGCTTGACGTTGAAGGGAACAAGGTCGATGTTACGATCACCGACAGCAAAATCACCGGTGATTATGCGAAATATGCGTTTACCGTTGAGCCGATGACTGGCGGCTACGCCATCAAGTCTGCAAGCGGAAAGTATATTTCGGGTAAGTCCGGAAGCAACAAGCTGAACAGTGGTTCCACACAGTCCCTCAATACGATTGAACTTACCAGCGGTAAGGTGATCGTTACCAGCGACGGAACAACACTGCAATACAACAATGCAGCAAAGAACGGCACCAGATTCCGTTACTACAAGTCGCAGAATCAGCAGCCGATCTCGCTGTACAAGATTGAAACCGCAGCCAAGCAGCAGGTCGAAACCCCGACTGCGAACGTAGCGGACGGCGCTGAGATCGAGGTTGGCACGGAGATCAAGTTCGAGTGCAAGACCGAGGGCGCGACGATCTACTACAAGACCGCAGGCACGGAGTATCAGGCATACACCGGCCCGATCTCGGCTTCGCATAACGAGACGTATACCGTCAAGGCCACGAAGGCCGGCATGGACGACAGCGACGAAGCGACGTTCACCTATACGGTCAGGAAAGAAGATGGAGAGGACAAACTTGGAAAGCTAACTTCTGCTGACCAGTTGACAGACGGCTCTTATGTCATGATTGTTTCCACCGGCTACGCACCGCTGGAACTCAGCGGGAAGTGGCTGACGGTTGTACAGCCGACTGTAGCGGAGGACAAGGTGACGAAGACGGAAGGCGCGGTTTGGACGCTGAAGGTAAGCGGACAGTCTGTTACGCTGACTGATAAAAACGGCATGGCCATTGCACCTTCCGGTGGAAACAGCAATGGCATTCAGTCTGATAATTATAGCTGGGCGTGGTCGTTCAGCGCAGAAAATCAGACCTTCAAATTTATGGGTGCCGGTGATGATACTGTTACGCTGGCCAGCAATACCAGCACGGATTCTACATACGGTGGGTTTAACAAGTTTAAAGCCTATAAGAACAACACGGTTGCAAGTCAGCAGTATCCGTGCGAGTTCACGCTCTACCGGGTCGACCCTGCATCTGCTGACCAGCCCTCCGGCGATCTGCCCAAGCCCGGCGACAAGTTCGTGATCTACAACCAGAACGCACAGGCAGTCCTGGCGGCGGAGAACGATTCGAAGTCCATTGAAAAGGCGGCAGCCACCGTTGCGGACGGCAAGGCCACCCCGGCGAACGGCGCTGTTGTGTTCACCGTCGAGCAGAACGGCGAATACCTCCGCTTCAAGAGCGAAGCCTATGGCTACCTCTGCTCCAACGGCACCGGCAACAACGCGTTCTACAGCAAGGACTTCTCCGAAGAGGGCGTTACGACTGACGACGCCGACTGGCTCGTCCGCGAATGCTCCGGCGGCGTGGGCGGCTATGAGCTGGAGAGCCGCACGGCGAAGTTCAACAATAGGTATAGCCAGTGGTTGGAGTACTACTCCGATTCGTTCAAGACCTACAGCATGGATAAGAGCAAGGTCACGGATTACACCATCTACTCCTTCTTCTTCTATCCCGTGGCGGACGGCGTGAATGTGGACGGCGGCCTCGTCGTGCAGCCCACCATCACCTTCCCCGAAACCATGCTCCCGGCCTATGTCGGCAGCAATTACAAGTTTGACCTCGAGATCGACACGATCTATGCGATCGACAATCCGTGGATCGAGTACAGTGTTCGCGATGAAAAGGGCAATCTGGTTGACGGCGTAACGAGCAGCACAGACGTGGAAGTCCTCGGCGACTTTACGACCGGCAAGGGCACAGCACATATCACCGTCTGGGATACGCAGATTGCAAAGGCCGCTGAAAACGGCAGCACGATGACCCTGACCTTCGCGTTCAAGGATATCAAGGGCAACGAGGCCAGAGCGTCCTACACCGTCGACATCCTCGACGAGCCTGTGATCTCCAACGTAACGCCCGCGCAGGGCGCGCAGACCGGCGAGAACAAAAAGCCGACGATCTCCGCGGAGATCTCGAACGCTGGCGAGAACGCCAGCGTAACGATGACTGTCAACAGTGAAAAGGTCGATGCTGTCTACGCAGACGGCAAGGTCACCTACACCCCAGCTGCCGCTATGGCGGACGGCAAGGTCACGGTGACTGTGACGGTCAAGCGTGCGGATAAAAAGGAAACCAGCAAGACCTGGTCCTTCACCATCGGCGAGGCGACCTTCCAGCGCTACTTCGGCCAGCTGCACTCCCACACGCAGTATTCCGACGGCGCTGGCTCGCTGGAAAGCGCACTGGATTATGTCAAGAATCTGCCTGAAATCGCGAACGTCGACTTCGTCGCGTTCACCGACCATTCCAACTACTTCGACAGCAAGAATAACCCCAACGTCGAAGCGGCTCTGTATGACACGTCTCTTGTCAAGGATTCCGATCCCAGCCACAGCTGGGCGACCTACAAGAACACTGTCGCAGCCTTCAACGCGGCCAACGCGGGCAAAATGGTCGCCATTGCGGGCTTTGAAATGACGTGGTCCGGCGGTCCCGGCCATATCAACACCTTCAACACCCCCGGCATCGTCTCCCGCAACAACACGACGCTCAACAACAAGACCAAGGATGCAGGCCTGCAGGCCTACTACAAGCTTCTGTCGCAGACAGAGGGCGTCAATTCCATCAGCCAGTTCAACCATCCGGGCACGACGTTCGGCAACTTCATTGACTTCGGTTACTGGGATGCTGTTGTTGACACCCGTATGTACATGGTCGAAGTCGGCAACGGCGAAGGCCAGATCGGCGCAGGCGGCTATTATCCCAGCTACGAGCAGTACATCATGGCGCTCGACAAGGGCTGGCACGTCGCCCCGACCAACAACCAGGATAACCACAAGGGCAAGTGGGGCAACGCCAACGACGCCCGCGACGTCATCCTGACCGACGACTTTACCGAAGACGGCATCTACGAAGCGCTCAGAGCGCGCCGTATGTACGCCACCGAGGACAAGAACCTCGAGCTGGACTACACGGTCAACGGCAACATGATGGGCTCCATCATCGACGTTCCTGAGAAGCTGAACTTCGAGATCTCCTTCAACGATCCCGACCGCACCGATTCCATCGCCAAGGTCGAGCTGGTCGTCAACTCCGGCAAGGTCGCCTATACCTGGGACAGTGCCGCAGATCTCACCAAGGGCTCCGTCAGCGTGGAACTGGCGCCTGAGTACACCTATTACTTCGTCCGCGTCACCGAGGGCGACGGCGATCTGGCCGTGACCGCTCCCGTCTGGGTCGGCGAATCGCTCAAGCTTGGCATTTCCAAGGCTGAATGCGGCACATCTACCCCTGTCACCGACGAAGAACTGACCATCACCACCACGTTCTTCAACAGTGAGGCAAAGCCCGCTACCATCAAGTCCATCACCTATGCCATCGGCAGCGAAACCATCGGCACGGATACCACCGGTTACACGCTGGCTGCAAGCAGCACGCAGGATGTGGAATTCAAGTATACCCCGACCAAGGCCCGCATCATGACTGTTAAGATCACGGCTGTGATCGAGCAGGACGGCAAGGAGTACACGTTCACCAAGGACGTCACGCTCGATGTGCTTGACGCAAGCAAGCTTGTCTACATCGGCATTGACGCCTCGCACTACAATGAATATGTTGCAGGCAACTATAAAGACTCCATGGGCAACTTCGGTGAGCTGGCTGCGGAATATTCCGTGCGTACAGTCACGCTGAAGACCAGCGAGGAGCTCATCGCGGCCTGCGGCAATTCCAAGTACAAGGCCATCATCCTGACGGCCCCGTCCCGCCGTCTGGAAGCGGCCCAGAAGGATCCGAAGACCTATTCCGAGGACGAGCTGAACGCCCTCAAGACGTTCAACGACAATGGCGGTATGGTGATCCTCGCCGGTTGGTCCGACAACTACGAGAATTACGACGTCATCCAGAACAACCCGGCCATCAAGCATATGGCCGCGACGCAGAACGAGGTTCTTGCCAAACTCGGCTCCAGCCTCCGCATTTCTGACGACGCAACGTATGACGATGTACGCTCCGCAGCCGACGGCGTCGACAAGTGGAGACTGTACTTCTCGTCCTACAACATGGAGAACCCGCTTCTGAAGGGCGTGGAATTCGACGAAGAGCATCCGTTTGACAAGCTCTACACCGAGCGCTTCAGCCACTACGGCGGCGCGTCCATCTACGCGGTTGACGCAAGCGGCAATGCAACCTCTACGCTGCCCGCAACGGTCAGCCCGGCAGTCTACGGCCATGCAACGACCTACTCTGTGGACGTTGACAAGGACGGCCTCGGCGGCGCAGGTATCCCGAAGTACACCTTCGCGAAAAACGATGACCGCCTGATGGTCATGGCGTCTGAGCAGCTCGAGGGCAAGGGCCTCATCATCGTCTCCGGCGCAGCCTTCATGTCGAACTTCGAGGTGCAGTACCAGGTCTCCGACAGCGGCGCGGAGAAGAACTACTCCAACTACAAGATCTGCCAGAATCTCGTCTCCATGCTCAACCAGACCGAGATCACCAAGATCGCGGATGTGCAGGCAGAGACAGAGGAGGGCGTCAAGTTCACCGTGGAGGGCATCGTGACCTCCAACGCCTCCGGCTATAACAAGGATACCGCGTTCTTCGACTGCATCTATGTGCAGGACAACACCGCCGGTATCAACGCCTTCCCGGTCGCAGGCAACTTTAAGATCGGCGATAAGGTCCGTGTCACCGGTACGACGTCCTCCTATCAGGGCGAGCGTCAGCTGGCTGTGACGACGAAGATCGAAAAGATCGCGGACGCAGCGGCTCCGGCTCCCAAGGAAGTCACCGCCGCGCAGATCAACGACGGCTCCGTCCTCGGCAGCCTCGTCAAGATCAAGGGCACGATCACCAGAGTGGAAGAGGCCGAAGGCAAGATCCAGACCATCATGGTCAGGGATGCGGCAGGCAAGGAAGCCCGCGTCTTCATCGACGGCTACATCACGAAGGACAAGGAAGTCCAGAACGCCATCGTCGGCAATCAGGTCGAGGCGGTCGGCCTGGCTTCCTATGATAACACCTTCTACCTCGATGGAAAGCAGATCGCCCCGCGTATCCGTATCCGCGACCGCGCTGACGTCGTCTGCACCGCAGGCGAGACCCCGGTCAAGACGTGGAACATCACCTATGTCACCGACGGCGGCACGATCAACGGCGCGTACCCGACAACCTACACCGAGGGCACCGTGACCGTTCTGCCGACCGATGTGACCAAGCCCGGCTATACCTTCCTCGGCTGGTTCACCGCCTACATCGGCGGCGTGCAGGTCAGGCAGATCGAGGCGACGGAAACCGGCGACAAGACCTTCTATGCACGTTGGCATAAGACTGTCCTGCCGCCTCCGCCCGTCACCCCCGGTACCCCGGTCACCCCGGCCAGGCCTGCTGCCCCGGTAGGGCTCCCGTTTGCCGATGTGTCCGGCAGCGACTGGTTCTATAACGATGTCCGCTATGTCTACGAGAAGGGCATCATGGACGGCACGGGCGCCGATCGCTTCTCTCCCAACGCACCGCTGACCCGCGCCATGATCGTTACCATCCTCTACCGCATGGCGGGCAGCCCGTCCGTTTCCGGCTCGTCCGACTTTACGGATGTGGCCGCCGGCAAGTGGTTTGCCAAGGCGGTCGCATGGGCGGCGGCCAACGGCATTGTCAACGGCTACGGCGACAGCCTCTTCGGCCCGAACGACCCCGTGACCCGTGAGCAGCTTGCGGCGATCCTGTACCGCTACGCAGTCTACGGCGGCATGACGGCTGTGACGCTCGAGGAAAATCTCGGCAGCTTTGCCGACACGGCGCAGCTCTCCGCCTACGCCATTCAGGCGATGAACTGGGCGGTCGGCCAGGGTCTGATCAACGGCTCCGGCAGCAACCTTGTGCCGAAGGCACAGGCGACCCGCGCACAGGTCGCGGCGATCATCCACCGCTATCTCGAGCGCTGAGTTCCCCAACAGTACAAAGCTGCCCCGCCGGGTCTTCCGGCGGGGCAGTCCCCCATCATTCAAAAACTGCGCATCCTGAAGGAGAATCCATGAAAAACTTACAATGCAAGCTGACGCGCAAGCGCTGGCTGGAGATTGGCGTGAGCGCGCTGCTGTTTGTGCTGATCATCGCGTGGGCGCTGGTTCTGGAATACACGGAGCCTGACCGCGAGGCGACTGCCGCGCGCAAGCGGTTTTTCGCCGTTGCGCGCGTCACGGACATTCTGGACGACAACGCGGAGACCCAGGACTGGACGGAGGGCCGCCGCATCGGCCAGCAGTATCTCGAGGTCGAGATCCTGAACGGCCCGTGGAAGGGCGAAACGCTTGAGGCGATCAACTATCTGACCATCTATACCAACGTCGACGCGAAGATCGGCACAAAGATCGTCGTCCGCCTCGATCTGGACGACGAGGGCGCGCCGTATATCATATCCATTCCGAATTATAACCGCGCCCCGGTGCTGCTCGGCCTGCTTGCCGTGTTTGCGGCGCTGCTTCTGCTGATCGGCCGGAAAAAGGGCCTCACGGCCCTGCTGGGGCTTGTGTATACGCTTGCGTGCGTCTGGTTCATTCAGGTGCCCATGATCCTGCGCGGCGCGCAGCCGGTCGTGGTCACGGTCGTGCTTGTCGCGCTGACGACGGCGGCCTCCCTCCTGTTCCTGAACGGCTTCAGCCGCAAGACGCTCTGCGCCACGCTCGGCTGCATCGGCGGCGTGGCGGTGGCCGGCATTTTCGCCGCCCTGTGCGGGTCGATCTCGCCGCTCAACGGCTTCAACCTGCCGGAGGCGGAGGAACTGGTTTTGCGCGCGTCCGACCGGGGACTGAAGATCAGCGGTCTGTTCGTCAGCGGCATTCTCATCGCCTCGCTCGGCGCGGTCATGGACGTGGCCATGTCCATTTCCTCCGCCTGCTGGGAGCTGCGCGAGCTGAACCCCGATCTGCCGCGCAAGGCCCTGTTCCGCTCCGGCATGAACATCGGCCAGGACGCCATGGGCACCATGGCGAATACGCTCATCCTTGCCTTCGCCGGTTCGAGCCTCAATACGCTCCTGCTGTTCCAGATCTTTGATTATCCCATGATCCAGATCTTCAACGCCGATTCCATCGCCATCGAGATCATCCGCGGCGTGGCCGGAACCATCGGCATCATCCTGACCGTCCCCCTCGTCGCCCTCCTGAGCGCCGAGATCATGGGGCCGAAGAAAAAAGCGTAAGCTGCAAAACAGAAGCGGCATTCCCGGGCCGGGAATGCCGCTTCTGCGTCAAAATGTCGGATCGTTATCGGTGTGCGTCCGCCTGCACGCAAAATGCCTCCTGCATCTTTTGCAGGACGGCTTCCTTTTTCGGGATGGACGGGATGGCGCCGGAAGCTTCGGTGGAGAGGCTTGCTGCGGCTGCCGCGTAGCGGGCCATATAGGCAAGATCGTCCCGCGTCAGCGCCTCCGGCGCTTTCCCAAGCTCCAAAAAGCGCGATACGGCGCTGCCGCCAAAGATATCGCCTGCGCCGGTCGTGTCAATGGGATGCACCTTCGGGCAGCCGCAGGAGAAGTCTGCCTGCTTATTTTTCAGCAGACACCCCTTCGGCCCCAGCGTGACCATGACGAGCTTCGCGCCCAGCGCCAGCACGCGCTCCGCGCCCTCCTCCGGGCTGCAGTCCCAGAGGAACTGCGTCTCCTCATCGCTGATCTTGACGATATCCGCCTGCGAAAGGCCCCAGAGGATCTGTTCCCTTGCCTCCTGCTCTGTTTTCCACAGCGGGGCGCGGTAATTGGGGTCGTAGGTGACGAGCTTACCGTGCATGCGGGCATAGGCCGCGGCCTTCTGCGTGGCCGTGCGGGCAGGCTCGTCCGTGCAGCTGAGCGAGCCGAAGTGGAACACGCGGCTTTCTGCCAGCATGGCCGGGTCGATCTCCTCCCAGCGCAGCTGCGTGTCCGCGCCGGGCTTGCGCGCGAAGGCGAACGAGCGGTCGCCGTGCGCGTCAAAGGTCACGAACGCAAGCGTCGTGAATGTATCGGGGCTGATCAGAATGCCGCGCGTGTCGATCCCGGCGCGGCGCATCGTGCCGGTCAGCAGATGGCCGAAAGTGTCGTCGCCGACCTTGGCGAGAAACGCGGTCTTCTTTCCATACGCGCTCAGCGCGGCGAGAAAGTTTCCGGGTGCGCCGCCGGGGTTGGCGGCAAGCGTGGGATAGCCGTTTTCGTCCTTCGCGCGTTCCGCAAGATCGACAAGCAGCTCGCCCAGCGCGATCACATCATACATAGGTCTGTCCTCCTGTGTTTTTTGTTATTTTACCATGAAAGCAGCCTGGACTCAACCGCCGCGGGCGAAAAAATGCGCGGCGCGTTCCGCCTTTACATTTGCGTGCGTATGTGGTAAAATTCTCAAAAGTGTGTGAAGCCGAGCTGAAGGAGGATGCGTCCATGCCGATGACAAACGCCGCTGAATATCTGGAGCGCACCGCCGCCCGCGTCCCGGACAAGGTCGCCTTTTCCGACGCCTCCGGCAGTCTGACCTTCGGGCAGCTGCTGACGCGTGCGCGGGCACTGGGAACCGTTCTGGCCGGGCTTCCGGGCTGCAAAAACGCGCCCGTGGCCGTGCTCACGGGGCGGACAGTGCAGAGCGTCGCGGCGCTGCAGGGCGTTTTGCAGAGTGGGAATTATTACGTTCCCATCGACGAGCAGATGCCGGAGGCGCGGATGCGCCGCATTCTCGCGCAGGTGCACGCCCGCGCGATCGTCTTCCCGGAAGCGTGCCGCCCGCAGGCGGAGCGGCTTGCGGACTGCGCGCCGCTCGTGTGTCTGGAGGAAGCGGAGAAGACCGCCCCGGACAATGCGCTTCTGCAGGCCCGGCGCGAGCAGATTATCGATCTCGACCCCGTGTACCTGCTCTTCACCTCCGGCTCGACCGGCACGCCGAAGGGCATCGTCATCTCCCACCGCGCCATTCTGGATTTTACCGACTGGCTGACGGACTTCTGCGGCTATACGGAGCATGAGGTCTTCGGCAATCAGTCGCCGTTTTACTTTGACACCTCCTGCAAGGATCTGTACCAGACGCTGAAGCTCGGCGCGACGTGCGTGATTCTGGAGAAGAAATTCTTCGCGCTGCCGCTGTTTTTGCTGCAGGCGCTCGACCGGAACGGCGTGACCGCCGTGAACTGGGCCACGTCCGCGTTCCATCTGGCGGCAAGTTCCGGCGCGCTGGAACGGTGCGTCCCGCACGCGCTGCGGAAGATCGTCGTCGGCGGCGAGGCGCTGCAGGCGCGGTACGTGAATATGTGGAAGCGCGCGATCCCGGAGGCGGAGCTTTATAATATGTACGGCCCGACGGAGACGACCGTCGACTGCGCCGCGCTGCACCTGACGCGCACGTACCGCGACGACGAGCCGATCCCCATCGGAAAAGCCTGCCGCAATATGCAGCTACTGCTGTTAAAGGAC
>ENA-UAOW01000369-UAOW01000369.1-human-gut-metagenome-genome-assembly--contig:-NODE-369-length-22569-cov-7.790353_pt1 | contig 22569 bp, 17 predicted proteins | sample MGYA00243470_ERZ654559 | MGnify/ENA primary metagenome ERZ654559 (study PRJEB26926, sample SAMN06164851) | human gut metagenome | biome: ENVO:00009003; feature: ENVO:2100002; material: ENVO:00002003...
CACTTCCCGGAGAAGCTGATTCCGCTGATGATTTCGGAGAAGCAAGCCGCTGCCGACATTGACCGGGGCAGATTTGCCGCGCGGGTGTTCATCGTCGTCGGGGTGCTGTGGATGAGCTGCGCGTTCTGGCTGATTGCGACGAACTCGGTGTTTGACGCGGACGTCGGCATGTCGCACATCAGCACCGTCACGCAGACGCGCGCGACAAGCCGCCATTGCTGCATGGACGTGGTTTGGGACGGCAGAACGCTGGATTTTCCAGTCAGCAAGGAGGATTTCAGCGAAATAGCCGCGGGGGACAAGGTGCTGGTGACGGAGTACGACGGCTTCTGGGGCGCGCCGTATTATACATGGGACTATCCGCAGGAGGAGGCGGACTAACGTGGCGAAATCCGCCAAAATCAAGACGCGAAAGCCCATCAGCACCGTCACGCTGCTGGCGTGGGGGCTGCTCGCGCTGGCAACTGCGTTCGACCACATTCCATCGTTCCGCGCCGCCGCGCTGATTCTCTACGCGGTCGATTGGCTCGCGCTCGCCATTGCGGCAACGCTGACGAAGCGCAAGCAGACGCTGATTATCCGACCGGGGATGATTCTGCCGCTGTTTATCTCCACGCTGCTGCTCTTCCAACGCAAAATCCGCATGACCATGCAGCCTGCGGCGACGATTTGGCTTGTCACGGCGTGCTTCATGCTGCTGACGTTGCCGATGCTGCTTGCGGCGGAGAAGCAAGTGCCGGACGAGCGCGCGGACGATGAAAAATACTGGGGGCGCGCGGTGATTCTGGCGCTGGTGGTGCTGCTTTCCGCTCATAGCTGGGCGTGTTTGAGCAACGCTGCGTTTGACCAAAGCGCAGGCAGTGCGCAAACGGCGTATATCACCGAAAAATGGCGGGAAAAGCATAAATTTAGCTGGGATTATCATCTTCGGGTCGCGGCGTCGGGGGAGACGGAATCGCTGACCTTCCAGATTGGGGCGGGGAGCTACAACCGCGTGTCCGAGGGGGACGCCGTCACGGCGACGGAGCATCCCGGTTTCTGGGGCGCGCCGTACTACACATGGGAAATCCCTCAATCCCCCTGAAAAAACAGCAAGAATCCCGAAAAAGCCTTGCACTTTTGGGCAAAATGGCGTACAATAGCCTTGCCTGTGATTCGCATCGGGCAGAGTAGCTGAATCCGCGTTAAGTGTTCATGAACGGGGAGTTGTCATGAAACGAAGCCGCACGGCGGCGCGGTGGGTTCGGCGCATCCCGCTGTCTTGGTGCTGCCTCTTGCGAGTTGCGCGCAAAAATTCGCTTAGGAGGCGCTTTTTGTGATGTCACAATCCGTTTTCCATGCCCACTACTGGCGGGACTGCGCCCGGCTGACCACCCAGAAGCTCTGCGTGATGGGCGTGCTGATGGCGATGCAAATCATCCTCAGCCGCATCACTGCCATCAACCTCGGCAACTGGCTGCGCATCAGCTTCGGCTTTCTGCCCAACGCCATTGCCGGATACCTGCTCGGCCCCATCGGCGGCACGCTCGTTGCGTGGGGGAGCGACGCCCTCGGCACCATCCTCACCGGGCAGGCGATTAACCCCGGTCTGTCCGTCACGGCGGCGCTCGGCGGCTTCTTCTACGGGCTGATGCTGCATAAACGTCCGGTTACGATTTGGCGGACGATGGCGTGCCTGCTTGTCGTGTCGCTGGTGTGCCACTTCCTGCTGAACACCTACTTTCTGGCGATGGCGGGCTTCACCGCGGTGTCCGACGGTGCGGATTATCCCGCGTTTGTCCGCGAGCTTGTCCGCCCGATTTACGGCGAAGGCGCAACGATGCCCGCGTGGATCAGCGTCTGCAACCGCTTCATCAAGCAGGTTGTCGTCTACCCGGTCAATGTCGCGATGCTGCTGCTGATGCTGCGCGGCGTGCAGCGGATGCCGAACGCAGTGACGCACTTGTGAAGGAGAATCCCCCTGAATGACACCTGAAGAAAACAAACAGTTAATCCTCGCCGAGCTTGACCGTCTCTATCCCCAGCCCAAACCCGAACTGCATTTCACCAACCCCTACGAGACGCTGGTGGCGGTCATGCTGTCCGCCCAGTGCACCGACAAGCAGGTCAACAAGGTCACGCCCGCCGTGTTCGCGCGTTTCCCCGACGTGAAGAGCATGGCGGAGGCGGATGTTGCCGAGCTGTACCCGCTGGTGAAAAGCTGCGGCTTCAAGAGCAAGGCAAGCAACATCATTGCCGCGTGCCGGATGATTCTGGCGGAGGACGGCGGCGAAGTTCCGCACACCATGGAAGCGCTGACCCGCCTGCCGGGCGTCGGGCGCAAAACGGCGAACGTCGTGATGTCCACGGCGTTCCATATTCCGGCAATTGCGGTGGATACGCACGTTTTTCGCGTCAGCAACCGCCTTGGGCTGGTGGATGCGCCCGACGTGCTGAAGACGGAGATGCAGCTGCGCGCGCTGATTCCGCAGGACAGGTGGAGCGACGCGCACCACTGGCTGATTTTCCACGGTCGAAGGGTGTGCAAGGCCCAGCACCCCCTATGCGGCGAATGCACGCTGCGCCCGTGGTGCAAGAAGTACAACAGCGAAACCGAATAACCCTTCGCCCGACTGCGCCCCACCGCCAGCCGGGCGTTTCTCATGCCCCAAAGCGCACACATAATTCCGCATTCCGCATTCCGAACTCCGCATTTCCCTTCACGCCGCCCCATGCTCCGCCTTGAACGCCGCCAAAAGCTCCCGCCCCTCCTCCCGCGTGTGCATCAGCGCGTTCCCTTGCGCCATACTCCGTGCGTACAGGTAGTCCTCCATCTCCGCAACCGTCCGAACACCCGCGCCGCCCCAGTCCGTCAGCAGCTGAATCAGGTAATTCACCGCGTTCGTCGGATTCGCCTCCGCCGTCTTGGCGACCGCCTGAATCATTAGCCCGTCCTCGAACGGGTACGCCCCAAACGCCGCCATCACCCGATTCAGCTGATTCTCCGTGAACTGCTGATGCAGCAGCACTTTACCCGCCAGTTTCGCGCTCTCCCGCACTGAACGCGGAAACGCTCCCTCGCGCGCGCCCGCACTCGTACACGCATACGCACACTCGTGCGCGCATGCGCACGCGTATCCGGCAGAGGAAGCAGATGTCTCCGTTTCATCATCATTCGTTTTTCCTGCTGGGTTTACGTTTTCCGTTTCTGTTTCTGTATAGTTTATATTAGTGTCGTGGAAATCGGGCGTATTTCCGTGGCAATCGGTTGTGCAATCGGTTGGACAAACGGTTGTGCAATCGCTTGGGTAAACGCCTGGGTAATTCGGATGATCACGGGGATAGTCGCGGATTTCGGGGGCATCAGCGGGGCAATCGGCTGTGCTATCAGCACTGATTTCACGCGGATAGTCACGCTCAACAGCGCCTTTTCCGTCGCAAACGGAGAAGTAATGCAGGCGGTACGCGGGCAGCGTGCGCTTCTTTTCGTCGGGAATGTACTCCAAAAGCCCGGATTCGCAGAGCGTGCGTCGAGCGTCGGCGAGGGCGGTGGCACTCATGGGAAAGTAGGCGAGCAGATACGGGTTGTCGATGCGGAGGAAGCCGTCGCACCAGTCGCCGCCGCGGGCGTGCTGGTTCATGATTTCAATCAGCTTGTACCACAGCAGCTGAGCGCTGGCGGGGAGGCGGGTTCGCGCGGCGAATGTGTTGAAACGGCGGATTTCAATCAAGTAGTTTACATTGCACATTTGGGTCATTCCTTTCGGATTTTATTCGCCGCTATTGCGACAGTGATATTGTAGTACGGGGAATGAATGTTCGTCAAGGAAATTTGATTTCATTTGATATCGCTTGATTTCATTTGAATTCATTTGATTTTGGAGGGAAAACTAACTGCATTTTTTTGTCGCGCAGGGGATTTCGCGTCTGCGGACGCGACCAAAGGGCTTTGCGCTCGCCCTTTGGAAACCTTCGCAGTGCACGCGCCTGTTACTTAATTTTTATCGCGGCAGGAAATTTGCACCCATGCTTCTTGAACTCTTTGTTACATGAGATAACCGAACTTCCCCAAAACAAAAAGCCCCGTGCCTTTCCGATTCCGGAAAAAACACGGGGTGCTTTCGATTGCAATGGCTTACAGGCGCTTGAAACCCTTGCGGCCGTCGTCGAGCAGGGAGGCGTAGGCGCCGGGGTCTTCCACGGCAATGCCGCAGCCGAGAACGACGCTGGTCTGCGGGTCGTCGGCGACGCCGCAGGGGATGTGCAGGGCGGTGTAAATCGCTTCGGGCAGGCGCGCCAGTCCCGCAGCGCCGCCGCTTAAGACGATGCCGTCATCAAAAATGTCGGACGCCAGCTGCGGGGGTGTGCGCACCAGCACGTCCTGAATGCTGCCGATGAGAGCGGCAACGGGGTCTTTCAGCGCCTCGTAGATTTCAGCGGCGTGAATCTCCTGCGTGCGGGGCAGGCCGGAGAGCTGGTTACGGCCGACGACGGGCATGGCAAGGTTCGCCTCGTCGGTTTCGGGCTTCATCGCCGTGCCGATGTTGATTTTAATCTGCTCGGCGGTTCGCTCGCCAATCAGCAGAGAGTACTTCTTGCGGATGTAGCGGACAATCGCGTCATCAAAGTAGTCGCCGGCGTAATAGACGCTGGAGGACTGGACGATTTCGCCCTCGGAAATAACGGCAATGTCGGTGATGCCCGCGCCCATGTCCACAATCATGCGGCCGTAGCGCTGGCGCAAATCCATGCCGACGCCCAGCGCCGCCGCGAGCGGACGATCAAGCAGATAGGTACGCTTCACGCCCGCGTCCAGCAGGATGTTGATGAGGGAGTGCTTCTCCGTCTCGGTCACGCCGGAGGGGACGCTCATGACGACGCGCGGCCCGGAGAACAGGCGCTTGGACAGCACACCGTTCAAGAAGAAGCGGAGCATGGTGTTCGTCAGCTCAAAATCCGCGACGGTGCCCTGCTTCAGCGGGCGAATCGCCATGATATTGCTGGGCGTGCGGCCGACCATGCGCTGGGCATCGTCCCCGATGGCCAGCACCTTCTTGGTGGAGCGCTCAATGGCGACTACCGCCGGTCTGCGGAGCACAAGCCCCTTGCCCTGCTGGTAAATCAATACATTGGAGGTTCCAAGGTCAATGCCCAAATCGTTCAGCTGCGCCATCGCATACTCTCCATTTCCCGGCACGTTTTTCGTGCCGCACATACCATTATACCATCAAAAACGGAAAACGTAAACAGGTTTTTTCGGGTGGATGGCTATTTTCGGGCGCTGGAACATAAAAATTCGATGAGAAAGGGGGCTGTGCATCATGGAGAAGGAGCCGTTTTTCCCGCCGGAGGTGACGGGCGGCGCATTCAAGGTGACGCTGACGGGGCGCGGCCGCGCGTGGGTGGAGCAGCATCAGGGGCTGCTGGGGTACACGGCGGAGGAGGCGCTCTTCCGCACGAAGGAGGGCACGCTGCGCATTAGCGGGGCGAACCTGCGCTTCCTGCGCTATTCATCATCAGACGCGATTGTGACCGGGCGAATTGACACTATCAGCGTGCTGGGAGGCGGAACATGAGCGGGCGGCCGTGGCTTATCGCCGTCACGGTGGATGGGGTCAATCTGCCGCGTTTTTTGCGCCGCGCGGGGGAAATGGGGCTGCTGCTGACGGGCGTGCGCATCCGCGGCAAACATCTCAGTGCCTTTGCCCGCGAGGATGATGTGCCGCCGCTGCGGATGATGGCGGAAAACGGGGGCTGGCGCTTCTCGGTGGGCAATCGGCAGGGCACGGGACGGCTGATGACGTGGATTCGCCATCGGCTGGCGCTGCTTTCTGCGCTGATGCTGGGCATTGGCGCGCTCATCGGCGCGTCGCAGGTGATGTGGCGCGTGGAGATTGAAAACGCCGGGATTTACGCAGCGGATTTGCCAGAATACCTGCGGGCGCTGGGCATCACCCCGCCGATGCGAAAAAGCGACGTTCATCCGGGGCAACTGCGCGACCTGCTGGAATGGCGCTACCCGGAAACGGCGTGGGTGGAGTGCGGCTGGCGGGGGATGACGCTGCTGATTCGCATGGTGGACGGCGTGCCAGCGGGAACGCCCTTGTCCGAGACGGGCGCGGGGGACGTGGTCGCCGCGCGGGACGGCATCGTCGATAGCATCCGCACGAAGGCGGGCACGGCGCTTGTTCAGCCCGGCGACGTGGTGCGCAAGGGGCAAATCCTCATCCGCGGCGAGGAACGCACGGGCAGCGGCGTGCGGGCGGTATCAGCGCGCGGGGTGGTGATGGCGCGCGTGTGGGACGCGGCGGCGGTTCGCATGGACTTGACAGAGCTGCACACATCGTATTCCGGGCGCACGGAGGAAAGCGTGTCGGTCGTCAGCCCGTGGTTCGCCCTGTGGCATGAGCCGGAGAGCGCGTTCCATCAGGCGGATGTGTCCCGGCGCACGCTCCCGCTGGGCGGCTTCTTCCTGCCGCTCACCTGCGTGTGGGAAAAGCGGTATGAATGTGAAATTACGAAACAAAATCGGGCAAATGAGGAAATAACTGCCGAAGCAAGTATAGCTGCTTTGCGAAAACTGCGCGAAATCATCGGTACGAACGAATCTTTGGTTGACAAGTGGGTAAATTGTAGTATGATAGATCATGAGGTACTGTTGGCAGTGGCAACGGGCGAAAGGCTTGTGGATATTGCCGAGCAGATACCCAGCGGCGCGCCTGCCAAGTGACCTTGATTGTCGCCGTTTCAAATGGAAAGAAGGACATCGTTTTTGACTGAAACGAGAAAGATTCCCCTGACGCTGGATTCGATGGATGCCTATATGTCCCTGTTCGGGCTGAACGACCAGAATGTTGCGCTGGTGGAGCAGGAGTGCGGAGTCGCTGTCTCCCTGCGCGGCTCGGAGCTGTTCATCACGGGCGAAGCGGAGGATGCGGGGCTGGCGGAAAGCGTCATCCTGAAGCTGCTGGAAATGATCCGCCGCGGCGATCTTGTTGACCGCACGCGCATCCGCTACGCCATCGCCCTGGCGCGCGAGGGCGACGTGGATCGCATCGACGAGATTCTGCGCTCCGTTGTCGCCATCACCCACCGCGGCAAGCAGATTCGCTGCAAGACGCTGGGGCAGCAGGAGTATGTGCAGGCCATCCGCGACCATGACCTCACGTTCGCCGTCGGCCCGGCGGGTACGGGCAAGACGTATCTGGCAATGGCGCTGGCTGTTGTGGCGCTGAAAAACAAGGAGATTGAGCGCATTGTGCTCACACGCCCGGCGGTGGAGGCGGGGGAGAAGCTGGGCTTCCTGCCCGGCGACCTGACACAGAAGGTTGACCCGTACCTGCGCCCGCTCTACGACGCGCTGTACGACTTCATGGGCGTGGACAGCTACCAGAAGCTGCTGGAGCGCGGCGTGGTGGAGGTTGCCCCGCTGGCGTACATGCGCGGCCGCACGCTGTCGGATTCCTTCATCATTCTGGACGAGGCGCAGAACACGACTTCTGAACAGATGAAGATGTTCCTGACGCGTCTGGGCTTCCACAGCAAAGTCGTCGTTACCGGCGACATCACCCAGACGGACTTGCCTTACGGGAAGAAATCCGGCTTGGCGGAAGCAATCGAAATTTTGAAGGACATTCCGGAAATCGGCATGGTGCACCTGACGCACAAGGACGTCGTCCGCCACGAGCTGGTGCAGACGATTGTTAAGGCGTATGACGCCTACTACCATCGGGAAGCGGAAGGGCAGCGCCCGTAAATCCGCCCCCTCCGGTGCAGAAGGAGTGATAACTACATGCGTAAACGCGAAAACAAGCAGAACCACCGCCCGATTTTGCGCCGCTTCACCACTTGGCTGCACGGCGCGGGCGCGAAATGCGCGCTCATTTACGCCGTCGGCACGCTGGTGCTGCTGGTCTTGTTTGCCGCGGCGTGCGCACCGCAGCGCTACAGCCTGAGTGTCGGCGCGATTTCGCATCAGACGATTACCGCCACGAAGGACGTGGAGGACACGGTGACGACCGAAAGCCGCCGCCGCGAAGCCTCCGTCCGTGTGGAAGCGACTTACCACTTTCAAGAGGGCGTGACCGAAAGCGTGCTGAGCGACCTCGACGAGACGTTCCGCCAGCTGCGCATTGTGCAGCAGTACGGGCTGACCCTGCGCGTGCAGGACGGCGAAACCGCGACGGAAACAAACCTCGCGGCGACCTTCAGCGCGGAGGAAATCGACTACGCCCTCCAGCAGGTGGAAGCCGTGCCGCTCACGCGCTATCAGGCGACCGTCCTCATGCGCGCCAGCACGGAGAATTTCGACACAATGGTGGCGACGGTGCGCCTCGCGGTGGAAAGCGCGCTGAACACCACCATCCGCGAAGGGCAGGTCAGCCAGTCCATCGCGGCGATTAAACAGATTGCGGGCTACCGCGTCGAAACGTCGCTGATGCAGAACATCGTGCCCGTCGTGCTCAACCACTGCATCCGCCCGAACATGGTTATCGATCAGGAATTGACCGCGCAGGCGCAGGAGAACGCCGCCGCGCAGGTGGAGCCGGTGGTGTACCTGCAAGGGCAGAACATCATCCGCGAGGGCGAGCGCGTGCAGGCGAATCAGCTCGCCATGCTGGAGGCGCTGGGGCTGCTGGATACCGCGTCGTATGATTATGACATCTACCTCGGCGCGCTGCTGCTCATCGCTATTTCCATGTCGATGCTGATTTTGATGCTCGTTATCCTTGCGCCGGAGGTTTTGAGGGACGTGCGCCGCTCCAGCGTCATCATGGTGGTGCTGGTGCTGTGCGAAGGGCTGTGCGTGATTGCCGTCAAGCTGCTGGACGTCTACCTTGCCCCGGTCGTGATGGCGGCGATGCTGCTGACCACGCTGCTGAGTGCGCGCGTCGGCATTTCCGCCACGTTCACCATGGCGCTGATTGCGGCGGGGCTTAGCGCGGGCAGCTCCAACGCCTACTCGGCGGAAATGGTGCATTTGATACTCACGGGCGTCGTCTCCGGCATCGTCGCCGTGCAGTACTTGAAGGATAAGCCGCAGCGTGTCCGCATGGTGATTGCGGGCGTGATTGTCGCGGTGGTGAATATGGTCGTCATCCTCGCCATGAGCCTGATGACCTCCAACAATATATCCGGCATGATGACCAACGCCATGTGGTCGATGGCGGGCGGCATTTTGAGCGGCCTGATTTCTGTCGGCTTCCAGCCCGTGTTCGAGGCAGCGTTCAACCTCGCCACGCCCGCGAAGCTCCTTGAACTGGCGAACCCGAATCAGCCGCTGCTGCGCCGTCTGCTGCTGGAAGCGCCCGGCACATATCACCACGCGATTGTGGTGGCGAATCTGGCGGAAGCGGCGGCGGAGAAAATCGGCGCGAACCCGCTGCTGGCGCGCACAGGCGCGTATTTCCATGACATCGGGAAACTCAAGCGCCCCCTGTACTTCAAGGAAAACCAGATGGGCGATAACCCGCACGACCGCACCGACCCGTATGTATCCGCCGCGATTGTTACGGCGCATACCCGCGATGGTCTGGCGCTGGCGCAGAAATACCACCTGCCGCCTGAAATCCAGACGATTATCATGGAGCATCACGGCGACACCCCCGTGATGTACTTCTACCACAAAGCCCTGCAGATGGCGGACGGCAAGCCGGTTGATATTGCCGATTTCCGCTATGACGGTCAGCGCCCGACGACGAAGGAGAGCGCCATCGTCATGCTGGCGGACACCATCGAGGCGGCGGTGCGCTCCATCCCTGACCCCACGCCCAAGGCGATTGAGCAGTTCATCGAGCGCCTTGTCCGCGGCAAGCTGGAGGACGGGCAGCTCAGCAATTCGCCGCTGACCTTGCGCGATATCGACGCGATTTGCGAAGCGTTCTGCAAGGTCTTGAATGGCGTGTTCCACGAGCGCATTGAGTACCCGACGGTGAACGTCCCCGCGCGCCCGCTCGTCAAGGCGGAAAAGGAAGCGGAGAAGGAAACGAAGCAGATGCAGGCGGAAATCAAGGCGGAAAAGCAGGCGGAAGCGGAAAAAACACCCGAAGTGAAGCCAGAAGCGAAGTCGGAGAAACAGGCGGAAGCGGAAAAAACACCCGAAGTGAAGCTAGAAGCGAAGGCGGAAAAGCCGGATGTGCCGGAAAAGCCCGCCGCGCCGGTGGAGGAAAGCGAGGAAAACACATGAAGCTGCTTTGGCAGATTGACACGCAGGTTGACCCGCGCTATCTGTCCCTGATGCAGACGGCGGCGGACTGCGCCCTGTGGATGGAAGGCGTTTCGCGTCCCTGCGCGGTGAACATCCGCATCTGCGACGACGACGCGATTCACGAAATCAACCGCGAGTACCGCGGCGTTGACCGCGCGACGGACGTGCTGTCCTTCCCGACGGTGAATTATCCGGCAGGCAAAACGGCGGGGCAGTGCGACAAGCTGCTTGCGCGCGAGCTGGATGACGAGGTGGATGCCTGTATGCTCGGCGATCTCATCATCTCCATGCCGCATGTGCTGGCGCAGGCGGCGGAGTATGGGCATTCCCCGGAGCGGGAGGCGGCGTATTTGACCGTCCACGGTCTGTGCCACCTGATGGGCTATGACCACATTGAGGATGAAGACAAAAAGAAGATGCGGACGATGGAGGAGAAGATTCTGTCCGCCATCGGCATGACGCGCGATGGCGAAACGCAGACCGACGTTTCCGACGAGACGCTGCTGGAAATGGCGCGGCAGGCGATGCTGCGGAGCTATTCACCCTATTCCGGCTATCCGGTCGGCGCGGCGCTGCTGTGCGCGGATGGCCGCGTGTTTCAGGGCTGCAACATCGAGAACGCGTCGTTCGGCTTGACGAACTGCGCCGAGCGCACGGCGATGTTCAAGGCGGTCAGCGAGGGCGCGCGGGAATTCACCGCGATTGCGATTGCCTCGCGTGACGCCGCCCCTTGGCCCTGCGGCGCGTGCCGACAGGTACTCAACGAATTCGCACCGAATATCCGCGTGCTGGTGACGTGGCAGGGCGGCACGGAAAGCGCGACCCTGCCGGAACTGCTGCCGCACGGCTTCGGCCCGCAGCAGCTGACGACGAAGGAGTAAAATCAGGAGAAAAATCATGAGCGAAAATACGAAATTCCATTCTGGATTTATTACCATTGTGGGTCGCCCGAACGTGGGCAAATCCACCTTGATGAACGCGATGGTTGGCGAGAAGATTGCGATTGTCTCCAGCCGCCCGCAGACGACGCGCAACCGCATTATGGGCGTGATGACGCGCCCTGATTGGCAGATTGTGTTCCTCGACACCCCCGGCATCCACACGCCCCGCACGAAGCTGGGCGAAAGCATGATGCAGTCCGTCAAGGACGCGATGGACGGCATGGATGGCGTGCTGGTGCTGGTGGACGCGACGCAGGTGGGCGAACATGACCGCGCCATCGTGCGTGATATGGCGGGCAAGAAAGTGCCGAAGGTGCTGGCAATCAACAAGATTGACCTGCTGCCGCCGGAGAAGCTGCTGGGGCTGATTGCATCCTTCGCTGACCTTGGCTATGACGCGATTATCCCCATCAGCGCCAAAACCGGCGACGGGCTGGATGACCTGACGAAGCAGCTTGCCACGCACCTGCCGGAAGGCCCGAAGTATTTCCCGGACGATATGATGACCGACCAGCCGGAGCGGCTGATTTGTGCGGAGCTGATTCGCGAGAAGGCACTCCAACATTTGCGCGACGAAGTGCCGCACGGCATCGGCGTGGAAATGATGGGCATGGAGAAGATGAACGACAACTTCATGGAAATCAACGCGACGATTTACTGCGAACGCGACGCGCACAAGGGCATCATCATCGGCAAACACGGCGCAATGCTGCAAACCATCGGCTCGGAGGCGCGCGAGGATATCGAGAAGCTGCTGGGGCTGCATGTAAACCTGAAGTTATGGGTGAAGGTGCGTCCCGACTGGCGCAACCGCGCGTCGGATTTGCGCACACTGGGGTATGACGCGAAATAAAAGGGGGATTTGCGTATCCCCCTGACCCTAAGCAGGGGAAGCCGATGCGGGCTTCTCCTGCATCATTGTGCGGCAGGGGTTTCGCCTCTGCGGAGGCGACGAGGGGGCACGGAAACAGGCGAAGTCTGCGATCGCCCCCTCGACCCCTTCGGGCTGCACACTTCCATGTTTATTGACTTCTATCGGAAGTTATTTCGTTGGTGGACAAAAGTCAACCATGCCTATCCCCAAAAAATCAATGCGAAGGAGACAATCACCATGGGCAAGTATTTCGGAACGGACGGATTCCGCGGAGAAGCGAACAAGGAGCTGACCGCTGACCATGCCTACCGGGTGGGACGCTTTCTCGGCTGGTACTACGGCGAGTGCAAGCGCCGCAATGGCGACCACACCCGCCCGCGCATCGTCATCGGCAAGGATACCCGCCGTTCCAGCTATATGTTCGAGTATTCGCTCGTCGGCGGGCTGACCGCGTCCGGCGCGGATGCGTACCTTCTCCATGTCACCACGACCCCGTCCGTCGCGTTCGTCGCGCGGCTCGATGGCTTTGACTGCGGCATCATGATTTCCGCCAGCCATAACCCGTACTACGACAACGGCATCAAGCTTATCAACGGGCAGGGCGAAAAGATGGATGAGGACACGATTGCCCTTGTCGAAGCGTATCTGGACGGGCATTTGGAATGCTTCGGGGAGACGTGGGACGAAATTCCCTTCGCGCATCAGGAGCAGATTGGCTGCACGGTGGACGATGTGTCCGGGCGCAACCGCTATGTCGGCTACCTGATTTCGCTGGGGCTGTACTCCTTCCGCGGACGGCGGATTGCGCTGGACTGCGCCAACGGTGCCAGCTGGAACATCGCTAAGGCAGTTTTTGACGCGCTGGGGGCGACGACGCTGGTCATCAACGCCGAACCGAACGGGCTGAACATCAACCGCGACGCGGGTTCGACGCACATCGGGGGCTTGCAGAAGTTCGTGGTCGAAAACCACTGCGACGTGGGCTTTGCCTTCGACGGCGACGCGGACCGCTGCCTGTGCGTGGACGAAACGGGCATGGAAATCACCGGCGACCACATCCTCTTCATCTGCGGACGGCACATGAAGCAGACGGGTGAGCTGCTGGGCAACACGGTCGTCGCGACGGTGATGAGCAATCTGGGGCTGTTCCGCGCGCTGGATGACCTCGGCATTGCATCCGCCAAGACCGCCGTGGGCGACAAGTACGTCTACGAGTACATGACGAAGAATAACTGCCGTCTGGGCGGCGAGCAGTCCGGGCACATCATCTTCAGCAAGTACGCGTCAACTGGCGACGGCATCCTGACGAGCCTGAAGGTGATGGAGGTCATGTGCGCGGCGAAGAAAACGCTGCATCAATTGGCTTCCGACCTGACGATTTATCCGCAGAAGCTGATTAACGTGCGGGTAAAGGACAAGAAGGCGGCGCAGGCGGACGCGAAGGTGCAGGAAGCGATTCGCGCGGCGGAGGAAAAGCTGGGCGACACGGGGCGCGTGCTGGTGCGCGAGAGCGGCACGGAGCCGCTGGTGCGCGTGATGGTGGAAGCGCAGGACGCGGCGCTGTGCGCGCAGTGCTGCGAGGAGATTGCGCAGACCATCCGGGCGCAGGGGTGGGCTTTGTAACCGAAGGAGTCCAGAGGGCGATCGCAGACTTCGCCTGTTTTCATGCCCTCTGGAAGTAACTCTTTTTACCAGATTGATAGCAAAGTCAACTATGCCTATACGTCATAAAATCCGCAAGATTATGCAAGAAACAGCATAAAAAGCCCTGCTGCGCATGAAGAACATGGCGTGGCAGGGCGTTTTTCTTGCAAAAATCCATTGCAAAATCAGCAGAAAACAGGTACAATAGAGTAGGGGAGAAACCGTTTTCCCGGAAAGGCGTGGAACGCATGGATTTGTTCGACCTGATAGGTCCCGTGATGATTGGGCCAAGCAGCTCCCATACCGCGGGCGCGGCGCGCATTGGGCTGACCGCGTATTCGCTGCTGGGCGAAAGGGTGGTCAAGGCGGATGTCGGGCTGCATGGCTCGTTCGCCAAAACATACCGCGGCCATGGCACAGACCGCGCTATCGTCGGCGGATTGCTGGGTATGCACGTCGATGACCCCCGCCTGCGCGATTCGCTGGAAATCGCCCGTCAACAGGGCATGGACGTGCGCTTTGAGCAGGTCAATCTCCGCGGGGCGCACCCGAACACCGTCCGGCTGCACGTCACGGGGGAGCGCGGCACGGCGCTGACCCTCGAAGCGGCGTCCGTCGGCGGCGGCAACATCGAAATCCACCGCATCAACGGTTTAAGCGTCAATTTCACCGGCAAGGCGGATACGATGATTATTCACCACATTGACATGCCCGGCGCGATTGCGGCGGTCACGTCGACCTTGGCGCGCCACCGCGTCAATATCGCGAACATGCAGGTCTATCGCCGCAAACTCGGCGGAGACGCCATGATGGTGCTGGAGCTTGACGGTGCGCCCTCCCAGGCGGACTTGGACATCATCCGCCAAATCCCCGATATCAGGAGCTGCACGTTCCTCAAAAGGAGGGATGACTGATGGACTATACGCTGCACGAATGGGTGCGCATGGCGAGCCATCATGGGTCGATTGCGCGGTGCGCGATTGAGAAACAGGCGGAGGAATCCGGGCTGGACGCGCTGGCGGTGCGCGAAAAAATGCGCCATCACCTGCGCGTGATGCAGGAGGCGGCGCGGCAAGGGCTGGATGAGCGCCTGCGCAGCGTTACCGGGCTGACGGGCGGACAGGCGGCGCTGATGATGAAGCGCCTGCAGGCAGGCAAGTGCCTGGCGGGGAATTTGCTGGGCAAGGCGGAAGTGTACGCGCTGGCGACGGCGGAGTGCAACGGCTGCATGGGCAAAATCGTCGCTGCCCCGACGGCGGGCGCGTGCGGGATTCTGCCCGGCGCGGTGCTGGCAATGATGGAAGAAAAAGGCGCGACGGAGGAACAGGCGGTGGACGCGCTGTTCGTCGCGGCGGCGGTCGGTCAGGCGATTGCGACGCAGGCGAGCATCTCCGGCGCGGAGGGCGGCTGTCAGGCGGAATGCGGCTCGGCGGCGGCAATGGCGGCGGCGGCGCTGGTGTATCTGGAGGGCGGCAATCCGCAGCAGTGCGCGGACGCGGCGGCGTTTGCGCTGATGAACCTGCTGGGACTGGTCTGCGACCCCGTCGGCGGGCTGGTGGAAGTGCCCTGCGTGTACCGCAACGTGGGCGCGTCCGGCATCGCGTTTACGGCGGCGGACATGGTGCTCAGCGGCATTCGCTGCCCGATTGAGCCTGACGAGGTGATTCTGGCGATGAAGGAAGTTGGCGACGCGCTGCCGACATCCCTGCGCGAAACCGGCGAAGGCGGCTGCGCGGCGTGCGAAAGCATCTGCAAACGCCTGCATCACAAGGAGTAAGAATATGTACATCCAGCAAGTCAACCAAGACGGCGTGTCCATTGCGCTGATTCGCAGCGAAAAGCCGCTGATGACGGACGTGCAGTCCGCGCTCGACCTGATGATGACGGTGCGCGCGGAGACGGGCTGCAAGCGCATCGCGCTCAACCGCGAAGCCATCACGGGGGATTTTTTCGTGCCTTCGACGGGCATTGCGGGCGAAATCCTGCAAAAATTCGTGAATTACGGCTTCAAACTCGCAGTTTATGGCGATTTCACGCATGAAACGAGTGCAGCATTGCAGGATTTCATCCGCGAAAGCAACGAAGGACGGGATATTTTCTTCCAGCCCGACGCAAATTCGGCGACGGAAAAGCTGGCGCGGGCGGAATGAGGGGATACTGCGCCATCCGCAAAATCCAACGAAAAAGGGCGATTCGGCATAAACACCGAACCGCCTTTTTCGTGCTCCAATCAACACGCGGAAGAAGTATGTAAGTGTGCTCAACTCCATCGCGAAATGGGTGTCGAGAGGGTCGAAGACCCTTCGCGGGTGCAGGGCAGCGCCCTGCTGGGGTCAAGGGGCAAAGCCCCTTGGGTCTCCCTTACAGCGCCTCCCCGTTCTCAATCGCCGTAATCATGTCGATGCGGCGCTGGTGACGGCCGCCCTCGAACTCGGCGGTCAGCCAGTGGGTCGCAATCATCTTCGCTAAGTCAATGCCGACGACGCGCGCACCCATCGTCAGGATGTTGCTGTTGTTGTGGCGCTTGCTCAATTCGGCACTGTACACGTCCGAACAGGTGCAGACGCGCGTGCCCTTCACCTTGCTTGCCGCAATGCCGATGCCGATGCCCGTGCCGCAAATCAGGATGCCGCGGTCGCATTCGCCAGACGCAACCGCTTTCGCCGCGCGGTAGCCATATACGGGATAATCGCAGGAGACCGCCGTGTCCGTGCCGAAATCCTTCCATTCCAGCCCCATCGAATCCAGCAGCTTCATCATTTCCTTTTTGAGTTCAATGCCGGTGTGGTCGCAAGCCAAAGCAATCATGAGAAAATCCTCCTTTATCCTCCGAAAACGTCCAAGCGGACGATTCGCTCTTCTTTATGTTAATACGCGAAAAAATGCGAAACTCCTGCCGATGGAAAAAGAAAAGGGTAGAATCCGCGCGGAAAGCATGGTATACTAACAGGGTGCAAGAATCGCACGAATGTCCCAAGGAGGGAAATAAAATGGCAGATAATTGCAAACTGTGCCGCATTGCGCTGGAGAATGTCTCCGTGGTGCGTGGCGGACAGACGCTTTTGCAGGATGTGTCGATGCACATCCACTGCGGTCAGCTGACGGTGCTGATCGGACAGAACGGCGCGGGCAAAACGACGCTCATCCGCGCCCTGCTGGGGGAATACGCTCACGGCGGTACGATTCGCCATGTGGACGGCGAAGGGCGCGACGTGGCGCACATGCGCACGGGCTATGTGCCGCAGCATCTGGAATTTGACAAGGAGATGCCTGTGACGGTGGAGGATTTCCTCGCCGCCAGCCTGACGCGCCGCCCGGTGTGGACGGGGGTCGGCAAAAAGACCCGCGCGCAGGTGATGGAGGCGCTGAAAATGGTGGAGGGCGAAAAGCTGCTGCACCGTCCGCTCGGCCGCTGCTCCGGCGGCGAATTGCAGCGCGTGCTGCTCGCGCTGGCGCTGCATCCCGCACCTGACCTGCTTGTGCTGGACGAGCCCGTCTCCGGCGTTGACCAGAACGGCTTGCAGATGTTCCTGGATACCGTCGTGCGCCTGAAGGAGCATCACCATATGGCGATTCTGCTCGTCAGCCACGACCTGAACGTCGTCCGCCAGTACGCTGACCATGTGGTGCTGCTGGACAAGACGGTGCTGAAGCAGGGCAAGCCGGATGACGTGTTCGCATCGCCGGAATTCCAGAAGGTGTTCGGGCTGGGCGCAAAGACGCTCAATGCCCAGCGGCTGCATGGCGCGGAACGCTGGATGGAACGGAAAACGGAAAAGCCGGAAGAGGAAATTGCCCGCGCCGCCGCCATGGTGGACGAGGGGAGAAAGGGAGGGGAAGCGTGATGGACGCGATTCGCAGCTTCGTGCAGACCCTGCTGCCCTTTGAATTTATGCAATTTGACTTCATGGTCAATGCGCTTCTGGCGATTCTGCTGCTGACGCCGCTGCTGGGGCTGCTCGGCACGATGGCGGTCAACCAGCAGATGGCGTTCTTCTCCGACGCGCTGGGGCACAGCGCGCTGACGGGCATCGGTCTGGGCATCCTGCTTGGCGTGTCAAGTGACCTGCTGGCGATGCTGGTGTTCGGCATCGTCTGGGCGCTGCTGATTTGCCGAATCAAGCAGACCGGGGCGGCATCCACCGATACAATCATCAGCGTCTTTTCGTCCACGTCAGTGGCGGCGGGCGTGCTGGTGCTGTCCATGGGCGGTGGATTCGCGAAGTATTCGTCCCTGCTGGTCGGCGACGTGCTGGCAGTACAGGACAGCGACTTGCTTTATCTGTTGATTGCGCTTGTGGCGGGCATTGCGCTGTGGGCGGTGATGTACAATTCGCTGCTGCTGTCGGGCATCAGCCCGTCCCTGGCGCGCAGCCGAGGCATCCATAATCGGCTGGTGGAGTGCGCGTTCGTAGTGCTGGTGGCGGTCGCGGTTATGCTGGCGATTCGCTGGGTCGGCGTGATGCTGATTAACGCACTGCTGATTCTGCCCGCGGCGGCGGGGCGCAATCTGGCGCGGTCAAGCCGTCAGCACGCGGTGTACAGCGTGGTGATTGCGCTGGTGTGCGGCGTGGCGGGGCTGATTTGCGCGTATTATCTGGATACGACGGCGGGTGCGGCAATTGTGCTGTTCGCGGCGGTGTGCTACGCCATCTCGCTGGGCATTCGGGCGCTGAGAAAATGATACTATTTTCAGATTCACCTGCGCCATCTGCTTGCGTCTTGGCACATGTTCATCTAAAAATAGTATAACGGAGGAACGATATGGAGCGAATCCTGATACTGATGCAGGCGGCGAACTGGGCGGAAGCGACCGAGGCACTGACTTCCGCGCGGGAGAACGCCCTGCACCGCAACGCGCTGTCATACGCGCTGGTGCTGCCGGAAGCCCCGACATCCCCCGAAGAATGCAATATGGCGGCGTTCGGGGTGCTGCGATACCTTGTCAGCCCGGAAATGACCTTTGCTGCGATGGAAACGCTCTGGCACGGCGAACGCTATGCGCTGCTGGCGCATCCGGCGATGCGCTTTGAGCGCGACTGGGAGAAGAAGCTCCTGCGCGCACTGAACGACTGCCCGGTGGAAAACGCCCAGGCGGTGCTGACGGGCTATCTGCCGGCGCAGGATGACCCGATTGGGGCGGTCTGCCCGGTTGCGGCGGAGCGCATTGACCCGGACGGCACGCTGTGTTTTGCGCACGGAATGCCCCTGACGCTTGCGGCGCACCCGATGCCGGGCGCGTTTCTTCATCCGGACTTCTTCTTTGCGCGTGCGGGCTTCATCCGGGCGATGGCGCAAGGGAGCGGTACAGCGTTCCTGCGCGCGATGGTGCAGGGCTGGCAGTGCTGCACGCTGAATCAGCCCGTCATCACCCTGACGCACGATTTGCCCGTGCCGCCTGTGCGGATAGACCCGCAGGAGGATGGCTTGGCGCAGCTGAAGGAAGAATACGGCGTTGACTTCGCGGCGGGTACGCTGTCCGCGGCGGCGAAGCGAGGCTTGAAGTCAAACAGCCTCGACATGACGCTGGCGGTGACGCCGCTGATGCGCATCAAGTCGGCAGTGCAGCGGTGGCGCAGGAAGCGCACCGACCCGATGCCGCTGTGCGTGACGGTCTGCCCGGCCTCGCTGGACGAAGAGGGGATGCACTGGCTGCGCCAGCTGACGCAAATGCAGGATTTGGCGCTGCTGTGCTATGCCGAGGGGCTGAAGCTGCGTGAAGTGGCGGAGTTCCACCCGAACGTGCTGGAATACAAGCCGCGCTATGCTCTGCCGATGCCGTTGGGGACGCCGCTGTTCAGCCGCGCGGCGATGCTCAGCGCGGCGCGCGACCGGGTGCTCTCCAGCACGCACTATATCTGGATGGCGCCGGACTGCGTGCGCTATCCGCTCTATACCGGCATGGCGCTGCCGTGGAAGCGGCTGTGCGGCGAGAAAATCGTGCTGGCAAGCGTCAGAAACCGCCTCGACCTGTCCATGGTCGTTGTGCCGGACAAGCAGATAAAGCCGCTGATGAGCGCCATTGGGGAGCAATTACGGGCATTGCTGGCGGCAGGGACGATTCCGGAGACGGAAGAGGCACTCTGGGCAGGCATTGTGAAGGAACATCCGGACTGGTTTGAATTTCGGGCGCTGCCGGTGGAAAAACAGCTGTTCACATTCTTGCTCTGAGGAAAAATCATGCAGACGATTGCGTTTCGGCTCATCAGGGGGATTATGCTGCTTCCGGGGTCAGCGGCTGCTGCTGGAGGAGTAATCCGATTTTCAAATTCATATGCGCACTCCCCGCAGACAAGCGCATAATACGGACAAATCTGCCGTATCAAGCGGGGAAAGTTCGGGAACGCAGAAAAAACGTTTTTTCGCCCGATTTTCGCCGCCAGTGGAAGCTGTTCTGTTTACCGGGCTTGCGGCGCTTCGGGCGGTTTTCGGCTGTCCATTTCGACCAGATTCAGCATTGACAAGAGCGGCTCCAGTGGTGTATGATGGCTTTCGTTCCTGCTTTGCAGACACTATATGTAGCATGGGCAGGAGAAAACATCCACAACTTATGCCGAATGAACGGCTGGTTATCAATTGGTTCTCAAATGGGAAATAATACGGATAGAATAGAGAATGATGGAGGCACCGACCATGGGCATTGATATGATTCGCAAACGCGACGGACGCGAAGTTCCTTTTGATCAGGACAAGATTGAGCAGGCCATTTTCGCGTCTTTTCAGGCATCGGGCAGTGCGCGCGGGCATGAGACGAGCCGCAAGCTGACGGAGGAAGTTGTCCGCCTGCTGGAGAACAACGAGAACATCAGCGCCATCCCCAGCGTGGAGCAGGTGCAGGACACGGTGGAGCAGGTGCTGATGCGCAACGGCTTCACCCGCACGGCGAAGTCCTACATCCTTTATCGCGCCGAGCGCAGCCGCGTCCGCGAGATGAACTCCCGCCTGATGCGCACGTTTGGGGACATTGTGTTCAAGGATGCCAGCGAATCCGACATCAAGCGCGAGAACGCCAACATCAATGGCGATACTGCCATGGGCGCAATGCTCAAGTTCGGCAGCGAAGGCGCAAAGCAGTATTACGAGAAGTACGTCATGGATCCGCGATTTGGTCAGGCGCACATGGACGGCGATATCCACATTCATGACATGGACTTCTACACGCTGACGACGACGTGCTGCCAGATTGAGCTGAAGAGCCTCTTCAAGGGCGGCTTCTCCACGGGGCACGGCTATTTGCGCGAACCGCAGGACATCACGTCCTACGCGGCGCTGGCGTGCATTGCCATTCAGGCGAACCAGAACGATCAGCACGGCGGTCAGGCGATTGTGGACTTCGACTACGGCATGGCGCCCGGCGTGAAAAAGACGTTCATCAAGCGTTACCGCATGAACCTCTCCCGTGCGCTGGAGCTGCTGCTGAATGACGCGGAGTGCGACGCGCACGCCAATGAACTGGTGGCGCAGACAAAGGCGGAGAACCTCGAACCCACGCTGGAAGAGAACGCTGACCACCGCGCACGCATGGCAGAACTGCTGACGAAGTATGTGGCGGACGAGCAGATGATTGCCCGCATTCTCGACTTCACGCAGCGCCGCTCCGAGCAGGAGACAGACAAGGCAACCTATCAGGCAATGGAGGCGCTCATCCACAACCTGAACACCATGAACAGCCGCGCGGGCGCGCAGGTGCCGTTCTCGTCCATCAACTACGGCATGGACGTGTCGCCTGAAGGCCGTTTGGTGATGAAGAATGTGCTGCTGGCGACGGAAGCAGGTCTGGGCGGCGGCGAAACGCCGATTTTCCCGATTCAGATTTTCCGCGTCAAGGAAGGCGTCAACTTCAACCCCGGCGACCCGAACTACGACATCTACCGCCTCGCCATCCGCACGAGCGCAAAGCGCCTGTTCCCGAACTTCTCCTTCGTGGACGCGCCGTTCAACCTCCAGTACTACAAGCCCGGCCATCCGGAGACCGAAATCGCCTACATGGGCTGCCGCACCCGCGTGATGGGCAATGTCTACGACCCTGATCGCGAAATCGCCCCGCGCCGCGGCAATCTGTCCTTCACGTCCATCAACCTGCCGCGCATCGCCATTGAGGCGAACGGCAACGTCGATGTGTTCTTCAAGGTGCTGCAGGAGCGCATGGAACTGGTGATTGACCAGCTGAACGAACGCTTCCGCATCATCAGCAACAAGCGCGTGAAGAACTTCCCGTTCCTGATGGGCGAGGGCGTGTGGATTGACTCCGAAAAGCTGAGCTGGAACGACAAGGTAGGCGAAGTGCTCAAGCACGGCACGATGACCATCGGCTTCATCGGCTTGGCGGAAGCGCTGGTGGCCTTGCGCGGCAAGCATCACGGCGAGGACGAGGAAAGCCAGAAGCTGGGCCTGAAAATCATCCGCACGATGCGCGAATACACCGACAAGGTGTCCGCGGAGACGGGGCTGAACTACTCCGTCATTGCTACGCCTGCGGAAGGCCTGTCCGGCCGCTTCATTCGCCTCGACAAGCAGCGCTTCGGCATCATCCCCGGCGTGACCGACCGCGAATACTACACGAACTCCTTCCATGTGCCGGTTTACTACCACTGCACGGCGTTCCATAAGCTGAGCGTGGAAGCGCCGTATCATGCGCTGACCAACGGCGGCCATATCTCCTATGTGGAGATGGACGGCGACCCGCTGAAGAACCTGGATGCGTTCGAGAAGATTGTGCGCTATATGCACGACATCGGCATCGGCTACGGTTCGATTAACCACCCGGTTGACCGTGACCCGCTGTGCGGCTATAATGGCATTATCGACGATACTTGCCCGTGCTGCCACCGTGGAGAAACCACCCGCGTGACGGAACGCATCAAGCGCATCAAGGTCTGTCTCTTATACACATCTCCGAGCCCACGAGACACTGAGCGATCTCG
>ENA-UAOW01000387-UAOW01000387.1-human-gut-metagenome-genome-assembly--contig:-NODE-387-length-22094-cov-8.704887_pt1 | contig 22094 bp, 9 predicted proteins | sample MGYA00243470_ERZ654559 | MGnify/ENA primary metagenome ERZ654559 (study PRJEB26926, sample SAMN06164851) | human gut metagenome | biome: ENVO:00009003; feature: ENVO:2100002; material: ENVO:00002003...
TTGAATTGCAAGAAAATCTGCTTGAAACTGCACCGGTCTCATTTTAGAAACACACTATAGTTCTGCGAAATCCAACGGCACATGTCAACATAGATGTGGATGCGGACGAAATGGTGCAAAAAAGGCTCTTCACGGAATCTTGTTGGTTGCCCCAAGATTCCGCGAAGAACCAAGTGATGTGAGAATTACTCCGTAATGTAGGTGTACCGCATGTTGTAGCTCTTTGCGTACTGCTCAGCGGCGGAGTCCGGCAGGACTTCCAGGACAAGGTTCGGGCAGTTATCGAAAGACGGGTAGCCAAAACTCGTTAGCTTGCGAAGATTGCCCAACAATGCAAGCGACTCGCATCCGGAGAAGGCAGATTGATCGACGCTTTCCAAACTGCCCAGATTCGGAATTGAGGCCAGTTTTGTGCAGCCAGAAAACCCGTATTGTCTGATAGCGGTTACATTGCTCAGGTCGCCGACGCTTACCAAAGAGGTGCAGCCATCAAACGCACGATAAGGAATCTCTTTCAGGCTGCTTAAATCACCGACGGTTTCCAGCGCAGTACAGCTGACGAAACACTTCTGCTCCATTGACTCCAATTTGGGCATATCGCTGATTGATTTCAGCGAGATACAGCCTGTATAATGGCTGCCGTACCCAAATACGCCCTCGCCAAGGCTCACCAGATTATCTAAGTGTTCAAGACGTTCCAAACTGGAGCAGCCAGCAAAAGCAAAATGTTCGATGGCTGTAACACTGCTTAAATCGCCCAGGCTGACAAGCAATGTGCAGTTGAAAAATGCATTATCCCCAATGGCGGTTAATTTGTCAGACCAGTCAACGCTGACCAACGATGCACAGTGTGCAAAGGCTCCGGATTCCAAGCGCGTCAAGCTGTACAAATCGTCAACATGCTCCAGTGCACTGCAGCCGTTAAAAGCACCTTGCCCGATAGTTTTCAAGTTGCGCAGGGAACCGATACTCTTCAGTGCAGTACAGCCCATAAATGCATACTGACCGATACTGGTGATCTTGTCCAGTTCATCAATGCGTTCCAAGGCGCTGCAATTTGCAAAACCGTTAGAATCAATGGATTCGACATTACTCATGTTGCCGACACGCACAAGCGAAGAGCAACCCTCAAATGCGGCATAACCAATTGAAGTTACGCTGCTCACATCGCCTACGCTCTCTAATGCGCTGCAGGAAGCGAATGTGGAGGAGTCGATGACTGTAACTTTGCATAAATCACCAATGGTTTTTAGCGATTTGCAGCCGTAGAAGGTATGGCTTCCGAGTGTCGTTACATTTGCCAGAATTTCGACGTTGGTTAAGGTGGTGCAGTAAGCGAATGCACCGGTGTCAATGCTATCCAGCATGGGCATTCCATCAAGGCTCGTCAGTTTGCTGCAACTCTCAAATGCACTACTGCCAATGCTTTTTAGTATGGGCATTTCACCAAGACTTGCCAGCATACTGCAGCCCGAAAATGCACTACTGCCAATGCTATCCAGCATGGGCATCTCATCAAGGCTGGTCAATGTTTTGCAGCCAGAAAACGCATAGTTGCCAATGGTGCGAACATTGGGCAGGGAACCGATGCTTGTTAGCGCATTACAGGACGAAAATGCAGACTCGCCGATGGTACGAACATTGGACATGTCTCCGATGCTCGTCAGTTTGCGGCAGCCAGAGAATGCGCTCTCTCCAATGCTGGTGGCGCTGCTCAAATCGCCAACCGAAACCAGATTTGACGTATAGAAGAACAGCCTGTCAGGAACGACCTTCAAGCTGCTTAAATCGCCAACTGTGGTTAGCGCAGTGCAGCCATCAAACACTTTCTCGCTGATGCTTGTTACACTGCTTAAATCACCAACGGTTTTCAGTGATTTGCAATTGCGGAATGTCTCTCGATTCAAGACGGTCAGCTTTTCCAAGCCGCTAATGCTGGTCAGCGATTCACAGCCGTAGAAGGCACCATACGCTATGCGTGTAACATTGCCGAGTTCCCCGATGCTTTGCAGGGAAGTACACTGCTTGAACGCATTTGCGCCGATGAAAGTAACGCTGCTGAGACTGCCGACGGTTTTCAGCGAAGTGCACTGATAGAAGGCGTTTTCGCCGATGGAAGTAACGCTGCTGAGATCTCCGATGCTTTCCAGTGACGCACAGGCATAGTCTTTTGACATGCCTTCGTCCGGAATCCAACGGCTGGAAACCCCAAAGGCAGAGTCGCCGATGCTTTCCAAATGGGGCATATCACCAACCCGAACCAAGGAGGTGCAGCCTACAAAAGCACTATTGCCAATACTTGTTACATTGCTCAAATGCTCCATGGATGTGAGCGATTCGCAATCTCTGAAAGCGTAAGCACCAATGGTGGTTACATTATCGGTGTTATCAAGTGTTTCCAACGCATAGCAGCTGGAGAATGCGTATACGCCAATGCTCGTCACATTCTCCAAACCTTCTACGCTTTGCAGATTGGTACAGCTGGCAAATGCGCTATCCGGAATGGCAGAAATGTTCGTTAGACCACTAATAGTGGTCATGGCGCAGAACGCGAAAGCACCACTGTCGATGCTTGTTACGTTGCTTAAACCCTCAATGTTTACAAGTGAGTTACAACCTGAAAATGCTTCCGCCCCAATGTGGACGTCATTTCCTCCGATTTCAAGCGTATTCAACTGACAATCGTAGAAAGCCCATCTGCCAATCTTTTTAATATTGTCTAAGCTGCTGATTTCTTTGAGTGAAGTGCAATACCCAAAAGCCCAATCCCCAATTGTTGTGACATGCTGCAAACTTCCGATTTCTGCTAAAGACGCGCAGCTGAAAAAGGCTGAATCACCGATTTGTTCGACATTAGAAATGTCGCCAATACGCTTCAGTGAATCGCAATATTGTTCTGTTCCATCGTCCCAACTGATACTGTATGAAAAAGCAGACGCGCCGATACTTTTCAGATGGGGCATATCACCGAGTTGCGTCAGTGATTTGCAGCCTGCAAAAGCAGATTCGCCAATGCTCGTCAAAGAAGTCAAATCCCCAACATCTTGCAGTGAAATGCAGTTATAGAACGTGAAGTCGCTGAGATTCGTTACATTCTCCAGCCCATCCACCTTCACCAGCGCCGTGCATCCATCGAATGCGTGCGCGCCAATCTCTGTCACGCTGCTGGGAATCGTGATCTCTTTCAGGCTCGTGCAGCCCGAGAAGGCGTAATCCCCGATGGCAGTTACAGAATCAGGAATTTTCACGCTGACAAGGCTCGTGCTGTTTGCAAACGCATATTCATCAATGCGTTTTACGTTTGCGGAAATTTCGTAAGTCGCGACATTTCCGCCGCTTGGAGCGTCCGCGCTGTCCGCCAGTGCGGGTAGGACCAGACAGCTTCCGATCAGCAGACTGGTCAGGGTAATCGTCAAAAGTTTCTTGGATTTCATGCGTATCAACCCCTTTCTCGATTTCCAGCATACAGCAATTTCAAGAAAAAGTCAATAGAAGAATCAAGAAAATTAAGGGAAAATACAGAAACTAAATCGAATGCTATGTCATGCACCGTCAAATCAATAAGATGCTAATACTATATTCAGAAGAAATTGTCAAGAAACGATTACCAATCATGTTGACAAGCTGGGAAAACCTGCGTATAATAAATATGGAAAACTGGCAGTTTGCAACAGGGAAAAAGCGGATGGAGGAGAATTGCACATGAAACGTTGGAAGGTCACATTCGGACTGTTCTTGCTTCTTTTTGCGCTGGCAACGACAGTTGCTTGCGCAGAAACGCGCGAAGAGAAAGTGGATTTGGAAGGGAAGCGTGTCATTTTTGCCCAGCCGGGGGAAACAATCCACTTTAGCTATGACGTTCCGGAAGGCTTCATTGTGGATAAAGAGGGATGGTCATGGTGTTTTGCCTATACGGATGGTCATGGCTGTACTTACTATGATGACGAATATGGTGAAGGCCGCACGGAAAGCTATACCTATGAGCCAACGGGAACCTGTGTCGAATTTGATGGAAAAGGTAGCATTACTCTTTCCAACAATGAAATGGTTCGTGTAGAACTACGCATAAAAAAACCGAATGTCGATTATTGGATTTACATGCACGCATATGTGCTTGTTGCAGACCCGGCAGAGTACTATACCTATGAGATTCAGAATGGGGAAGCGACGATTACAGGATATAATAAAGAACTGCTGAGAAGCAAAGTGCTTATTCCCCAGGAGATTGAAGGGTATCCGGTCACGACGATCGGCGACCGCGCGTTTTATGATATGCCGTCGGGCATCGGCAAGGAATTTTACATTCCGGACAATGTAACCACCTTTGGTAAGGAAGCCTTTGCAGGCAGCGCCTATCTTGATGCGGTTCGGATGCCGCAGAAGCTGACGAAAATGGGCGAGGGCGTATTTGCGGCATGTTTACAAATGCACTTCTTGGAAATCCCTGATTCACTGACAGAAATTCCGGACGAAGCCTTTGTGAACTGCTGGGGCTACGGCTCTGCGAGAGATTATAGTGTTGAGCAGTGCATCGGCAAAAACGTGACCAAAATCGGTAAAAGCGCGTTCGCTGGATGCTGGAATATGGGGAGAGTGGGGAGAGCTTGGGGAGATGGTCGTCTGCCTGAAAAGCTCGAATCCATTGGGGAAGGCGCATTCCAGTATTGCTACACGATAAAGAAGCTGCAAATCCCGGCTGGTGTGACGGTCATTGCTGACCGCACATTTCAGGGCTGCGAAAGACTGGAATCAATTCAGTTTGATGGCGATATTACGATGATTGGCGCGGAAGCCTTTGACGGCTGTGTTGCGCTGACTTCGCTGCCGCTGTCGAAGTCGCTGAACCTGATTGGCGCGGATGCATTCCGTGACTGCACGGCGCTGACGGCTTTCCAGCTGGCAGAGGGAAACACGCATTTTCAGGTGCAGCAAGGTGCACTGATGACGGCGGATGCCACGCGGCTGCTGACTTATGCTGCCAGCGCACCGCAGCAAAGCTTTGTCATGCCGGAAACGCTGACACAGATTGATGATGGCGCACTCAAAAACCTGCGCTATCTGGAAACGCTGACTTTCTCGCCGATTTTCAGCGATTATCAGGTAGGCATGTTTGAAAATGCAACGGGCTTGAAGACGGTGAATTTCGGTGAAGGTACGCTGACGGCGATTCCTGACCGATTCTTCAAGGGCTGCACGTCGCTTGTTTCGCCCAATGCGTTCACGGGCGTGACGTCTGTTGGCGAATCGGCATTTGAAGGCTGCACGGCGGTGCAATCGCTGTCGTTTGATGATTCGCTGTCGAACATCGGCACAAAGGCGTTCCAGAACTGCACGGCACTGGAAAGCGTGCATATTCCGGACAGCGTAACGAGCCTGAGTGCAGCGGCGTTCCGGAATGACGTTTCCTTGACGGAATTCCAGATGCCGGAGCGCCTCTATACCGTTTCTGCGTCGGCGTTCAGCGGCTGCACGTCGCTGAAAACGGTGACATGGAGCAAGTATCTGCAAACCATAGAAGCAAATGCGTTTGAAAATACGGCCCTGACGGAAATCATCTTCCCGGAGAGCCTGACCAGAATCGGCGCGTATGCGTTTGCGGGCATTGGCACGCTGGAAAGCATCGTTTTGCCGGAAAATCTGAATACGATTGGCTCAGCTGCTTTCTCTGATACGGGGATTCAGACGCTGAAGCTGCCCAAGAGCGTCACGACGCTGGGCAACGGCGCGTGGATGAACTGCGCCGCCCTGCGGGAAGTTCAGTGGGAGGCAGCGCTGACGAAAATCCCGGTGAATACGTTTGAACACTGCACTGCGCTGACCCAAATCGAACTGCCGGACGGCATTGTGGAAATTGGCGCAAGGGCATTCAGCGGCAATGAAAGCCTAACTAATGTGACTTTGCCGCGCACGGTGCGGCGCATTGAAAGTGCCGCTTTTGAGGGATGCAGGGCGCTGACGGACATCCTGCTCTGGCCGGACGTGGAGGAAATCGCGGCGGATGCTTTTGCAAACTGTGCGAATCTGACCATCCGCGGCTGGAAGGGGTCTGCCGCTGAAAAAGCAGCCACGTCACAGGGCGTGAATTTTGCCGCGGCGGATCAGGAGATTTCCTACACGCTCAATGCCGCGCAGGATGGCTATCTTGTCAGCGGCTGCGATGAAAACGCAGTGCTGCTGGTGCTTCCGGCTGTGCATAACGGGCTGCCCGTGGTCGGTACTGCGGAAAACGCCTTTACAAACTGCAAGTACCTGCAAGAAGTGCGCGTGGAAGCGGAAAGTGTGTATTTGCAGGTTTGTGACGGCATCCTGATGGACGCGACAGGTAAAACGCTGCTGCTCTATCCGGCACGGCGCGCAGGAGCGGATTTGGTGATTGACGAAAACGTGACCGCCATTGCGGACTATGCGTTTGCCTACTGCCAGAATCTGCGCAGCATCACCATCAGCACGCAGGTGGAGACGATTGGCGACCATGCGTTTGAAGCAGTGAATGATGCCCTGTGCCTTGTGGTGCAGGATGGCAGCGCGGCGCAGCTGTGGGCGAGCGCACACGGGGTGCGCTATGCCAGTGAAAGCACATCGTTTACCTATCGCCTTGAAGGGGACAAAGCGTATATTACAGGCTACACGGGCACGCTGCCGGAGACGGTTGTTCCGGCAGTGATTGACGGATACCCTGTCTATGCGATTGAAAACCTCCGCAGCCCGATTCTGACGCACGTTGTTGTCAGCGAAGGGATTGAAGTGATTGGGGACTCGGCATTTAAAGCGTATTTTGATTATGAGAAAGGCTACATTCGCACGCTTGTGAGCGTAAGTCTGCCGCAGAGCTTGAAAATCATTTCGGATGACGGTTTCTGGGGACAGGAAAACTTGCAGGAGATTACACTTGGCAGTGTGGTGGAAATTGGGCAATCGGCCTTTGGCAGCTGCACCATGCTGAAGCAAATTACACTGCCGGATACGCTGACAACGATTGGCTGGAGAGCGTTTGAATCTTCTGGCTTGACGTCGCTGACGATACCGGTCAATGTAACCAGCCTTGGAGGCTCTTTCATCACAGACTGTTCAGCGCTGACATCGCTGTATGTAGCCGAAGGAAACCCAAACTATGAGATAGTGGACGGTCTGCTTTACGACATTCCTGCGCAAACACTGCGCTATGCCCTGCCGGATGTGTCGGGGGATGTAGTGATTCGCGACGGCACGGTGCGCATTGCCGACGATGTGTTTAAGAATCATGCGATAACGTCTGTTCAACTGCCGGATTCTTTGCAGAAAATTGGGAACTACGCATTTGAGTTCTGTAATGAATTAAAGGAGGTAAACTTCCCCGAAGGCTTGATAACAATAGATGGTGCGGCATTTGCCTATTGTACACAACTGGAAAATGTGGTACTGCCGGAAGGCTTGAAGTACTTGGGCGACAGCGCATTCCGCTCCTGCGATAGCTTAACAGAAATAACCGTGCCTGAAGGCATCACATTTATGTCGGGAACATTTGCAACCTGCTACTCTTTACGCACCGTGAATTTGCCGAGTGGTTTAACCCACATGATGAACGGCGTTGTGGAAGGATGTCGTTCACTGGAAACTCTACACTTGCCTGCTAAGCTGGAGAGTATCCATGGCAGTTGGCCGAGCAGTTTGAAGACGATAACGACTGCGTTTGGCTCTGTGCGTTATGTGTCCGAAGATGGCATCTTATATGATACACAGGAAAACAGCATCGTATTTGTGAATGCGTCGATTACAGGGCATGTAACTGTTCGTGACGGCATCACAAAGATTGGCGAAGGGGCGTTCAAGAGCAGAAAAGGTTTAACGAGTGTCACGCTGCCGGAAAGCTGCACTGTCATTGATTCTTATGCTTTTGAAAACTGCACAGCACTAACGGATATCAACTTCCCGGAAAAATTAGAGTTGATTGGACGAAATGCATTCTACAATTCCGGCATTACATCGCTGAAACTTTCGCAGCCGGGTCTTCACGTTGGAAGCTTTGCATTTGCATATTGCCATCAGCTGAAGTCTGTGGAAATCACATCAACGGACTTTGACATGATGGAGTATGCATTTGCAAACTGCGAAAATCTGGAGACGGCGATTCTGCCGCCGCAGGTTTTCCGCATGGAAGGCGGATGCTTCACGGAATGCACGTCCCTGACTACGGTCGTTTTGCCGAAGAACATTACGGACGTGCATGGTTTTAAGGGCTGCACGTCCCTGAAAACTATTGACATTCCGGACAGCGTGACGAGAATCGACTATAATGCATTTGCAGAATGCAAGTCGCTGGAAAGTATTCATCTACCGGATGGGGTAACGAACATTGGTGGACTTGCGTTTGCGCATTGCTATGCGCTGAAAGAAATCAATCTTCCGGATTCGCTGACCACGATCGGAGAAGAAGCATTCCGAGGAGTTCCGATTGCTGAAGTTGTCATCCCGGCAAATGTGACCGAAATCGCGGACTGGACATTCTATTATAATGGAGAACTCCGTTCGCTGACGCTCCCCGATGGCTTGAAGAAAATTGGCGCGAATGCTTTCTGTGGAGCGTCCAAGCTCCAATCGGTGGAACTGCCGGAAAGTTTGGAGGAAATAGGGGATGCCGCGTTCCGTGAGAGCGGGCTGACCTCGATTACCATTCCAGGTAATGTGAAGCGCCTTGGCGGCGCATTCATTTACTGCAAGAATTTGGAGAAGGTCTCCATTGCCCCCGGCGTTGAAACGATTGGTGCTGACGCGTTCTTGGAATGCTCGAAGCTGACGGAAGCAACGCTCGCCAGCACTGTTACGACCATCGAGAGCAGTGCGTTCTGCGGCTGCAAGGCGCTTCAAACCATTAACGGCGGTGCGCTCATTCAGTCCATTGGCGAACATGCCTTCACGAGCTGCGAAAACATTGAGGAAATCAATATTTCGCCGAATTTGACGGAAATTTCAGACTATGCATTTGATGGCTGCAAGAAACTGAAGCGCGTTTCGCCGTCGGCAGCGCAGAAGGGCGTTTTGCTGCCGCATGTGAAGTACATCGGCAAGTGGGCATTCAACGGCTGCAAAGCGATTCCGTCCTTCTCTCTGGGCGATTCGCTGGAAACGGTCGGGGATTATGCGTTTGCTTCCACGTCCGTTACGTCCATGTATTTCCCGGATACCGTGAAGCAAATCGGCATCAATCCGATGTGGATGAATTATGCCATTCTGTCCGTGCATTTGCCGAAATCACTGACGGAAATCCCGCAGGGGATGTTTGCGCAGGCCGCGCGGATACAGACGCTTACCATCCCGCAGGGTGTACGCAGCATTGGCACACAGGCATTCCACGGCAATGTTGCGCTGGCGGCGCTGAAGCTGCCGGATGGCTTGGAGCGCATCGGAGCAAATGCATTTGGAAACGCGATGCTGCTGCTGGAAATTCCGGCATCGGTTACGGAAATTGCGGATGATGCGTTCAGCGAAGCGGTTGTGGAATTCTACACGCCGTCGGGCAGCGCGGCGCATCAATACGCGCTGGCGCATCAGATTCCCGTGCATTTGGATGAGTCGATTCCGGCAGAATACCTCGGCACGGCTGAACAGATGGCGGCAGGGATTGTCGCGCAGGTGATTACGGATGACATGACCGACTATCAGAAAGCAGAAGCGCTGGTAGACTGGATGCTCAGCGAAACAATGCTGTCAGACATGCTGCCGGACACATATAGCGGCAAAATGGTGCTTGTCCAGCGTAAAGGTACGCGCTGGGGCTGGGCATTTGCATACAAAGCACTGCTGAACGCGGCAAATGTTACCAATGATATCTATTTTAACGCGAAGGGCATCGTTGAGGGCGCGGGAATTGGGAATCAAACCTCAGTCTTTGTTTCGTATTTTGACGGCGATGCCGTGAATATGATTCAGATTGATGGGCAATGGTATTTCACGCATCCTGCCTTTGTGGAGCATTTCGGAAAGGCGCGCTACTTCATGCTCAATCGAGAAACGTATCGCTTGTCGTTCGGGGATGATCCGAAAGTGAAAGACTGCGACAACTACGACCAGACCTTCCTCTATCAGGCGTACTCCAAGGATGTAGAGGCGGAGGTTGTTGAGCAGGCATCTGCGTCCTTTACAGAGGGCAAGAAGCTGGTGTATGCGGAAGTTCAGCCGATTGAGGAACTGATGGATGCGAGTTATGCGTATGTGCTGGATTTCGCGGGGCGGCACATGGATACGCTGGACTGGCAGAACGCGCAGGGCAAATTTGAGCCGACTATCATTGGCACAAACAACGGCTACTGGCTCAGTGACGACCTGACGGGCGAGTATGCGCAAGTGACGGTGAATACGCAGACGCTCTATCCGTATGGCGCGGAAGTGCGGCTGGATGATCCGGAATACACGGCAGTGCTGTGCGACTGGAATGTGGATGGCACGCTGACGCTGTCGGAAGATACCGAAGAAGCAAGCGTGGCGCTGTTCACCATAGAAAGGGGAGAAAATATAGAAAAGAAACAAACCATTACTGGCAAAAAGGTCTATCATGCGACCTTCACCCCGACCCTGAGCCAGTACATTAACACACTGGCACCGACGGAATTTGACTTGGTGCTGGAATGCCAGCTGCCGCCCATTCGTGATGCTGCACAGCTGGTGGACAACAAGCTGACGCTGACGCTTTCGGATTCACATATTTTCCCGGAAAATGCGCAGCTGGATTTGATTTTCTGGCCGGAAGGCGGCACATCGAGTGCTCCTCTAACGCACTTCTATGTGGAGGATCGTGAAGAACTCTACCCGGATGGCAAGCGCGAAATTACGCTTGACCTTTCGGCGCTTCGCTGCGACCTGAGATACACGCTCTACATTGCGCAGACAGCGGACAACTATGTGGAATCGGAATACAGTTCCGTTACAAGCCGCATCGACATACCGCATACGCCGTACATTGAGACGGTACGGCCTGCAACATCGACGGAAGACGGGCGGATAAGCGACACGGTCTGCAAGATTTGCGGCACATGGCTGGACAATGGGTATGCGATTGCGTCGGATCACATTCTGCAGCTGCCTGCGAATTTGAAGGCAATCGAGGAAGAAGCCTTTGTCGGCATGTGGCAGGTGCAGCAGGTGAATATTCCGGAGGGCGTTACTGCGATTGGAAAGCGCGCCTTTGCAGACTGTACGCTACTGCGGCTGGTCATTATCCCGAACAGTGTGCAAACGCTGGCGGATGATGCCTTCAGCGGCTGCCATCCGGTGATTCTCTGCGACGCGGAAAATCAGCAGGTGATTGACTGGGCAAATGCACAGGGACTGATGGTCGTTTTCAAGGAAAGCAAATAATACATTCCTTTGGCTGCTTCGGGGACACAGCTTCTCCGAAGCAGCCCCTTTTCTTTTCAAAAAAATCTCGAAACAGGATTGACAAAATGGGATTGATACACTATAATAGAGACAAGGTTGAGCGTTAAACCTAACGAAAAATACGCCACGAACTCGTGAAGGAGGTTTTCCCATGAGAGGGTCGATGAAATTGGTTTCCATGCTGCTGGTGCTGTGCCTGATGCTGGGCGCGCTGCCGCTGGCGATGGCGGAAGAGGTCGTTGATGCGGACTTGACCTGCACGATTACGCTGGGCAACTGGCCCGCGGATACGGCGGCGGAGGCGGAAAAGGCGCTCTTTGAGAGCTACCGCGAAACGATGAAGAAGCAGTACCCGAACGTGACGCTGGTGCCGGATTACTACTCCTACACCCTGAGCAGCTACGTTCCAATGGCGAAGGGCGGCACGGCGCCGAGCATCTTCCAGCCGCCGTTTACCGACCCGCAACTGCTGATCAGCCAGCATCTTGTCGGCGACGTGACCGATGCGCTGGAGCGCGCGGGCGTGCTGGATGAGTTCAGCCCGTCGTACCTCGAAATGCTGTCCGACGAGAACGGCCGCATCTACGGTCTGCCGCGCGACGGCTATGTGCTGGGTATGCACATCAATGTCGCCCTGTTCCGCGAGGCGGGGCTGGTGGACGAGGAAGGTCTGCCGATTTACCCCAAGACCTTGCAGGAAGTGGCGGAATACGGTCAGATTATCCGCGAAAAGACGGGCAAGGCGGGGCTGGTATTCCCGGCGAGCGAGACGTATGGCGGCTGGCTGTTCACCAATATCGCGTGGAATTTCGGCTGCGTGGGCGAAAACGCGCTGGAATATCAGGATGAAGACGGGCGCTGGGTGTGCAACTTCACATCCGACGAGTGCGTGGCGGCGATGGAGTACATCCGCGACCTGCGCTGGAAGTACAACATCCTCAATGCCGACGCGACCACGACCGACTGGGCGGGCGCGCATTCTCTGCTGGGCACGGGCGAAGCGGCGATGAACTTCGCGGCGGATGACTCGGTTGACCAGCCGACATCCAACAAGGGTCTGCCGGTGGAGGACTTCGCGCTGATTCCGTTCCCGGCGGGCAACGCGGGACGCTATGCGCTGGCGGGCGGTACCTGCTACATGTTCGCGCCGAACATCACCGAGGATCAGGCGACGGCGCTGATGGCATACCTGACCGTGCTGGGCAAGATGCCCTACCTGAATGACCAGATTATCGAGGGGATGCGCGCGGACTATGCTGCCAAGCGCGACCGCGGCGCCCCGGTTCTGCCCGCCATCAGCGCGTGGAACGATGCGGACTACAACGCGGCGAAGCAGGCGATTATTGACGAATACTGCAATGTCGATATGCGCTTGTATAACGACTTCTTCGATTCCATCACGCAGGGCACGATTACGCTGCGCTCGGAAGAACCCGTCTTTGCGCAGCAGCTGTATCGCGAGCTGACCGCTGTAATTCAGCGCGTTATCACCCGCGAGGGCGCGGATGTGCGCAAGGCACTGCAAAAGGCGCAGGATTCGTTCCAGGAGTATCTGGATGATGAAATCAACGATTACTAATTTCTGATTGGACAAAAGATTCCGGCAGCGGTCAGCCAATGCCGGTTTCTTTTGACCCAAAATCAAAGAAAAATCAAAGAAAAGCCCAACGGGAGCATGGAGGAACGCCTATGAGCAGAAAAAAGGCGCAAGTCGGCTTGCGCGCACGGACGGTTGACCACCTCAATGCTTGGCTGATTATGCTGCCGAGCCTCGTGCTGATGCTGTTCTTTGTCTGGGAACCGCTGTTCGAGAGCGTGGTGATGAGCCTGTACAAGACGCGCAACATCGAACTGATGAACTTCATCGGCTTCAAGAATTACATCAGCGTCATGGGCAAAGATGACTTTTTGCAGGCACTGACGAACACGTTCTCGTATACGTTCTGGTCGCTGCTGCTGGGCTTCTTCCTGCCGATGGTGCTGGCGCTGCTGATTGGGGAGACCGTGCGCAGCAAGAGCTTCTTCCGCACGGTGGCGTATCTGCCGAATATGCTGCCGGGCCTCGCGGTCGTCATCCTCTGGTCGGCGTTCTTCTCCGGCGAGAAGTCCGGCGTGCTGAACATCCTGCTCAGCCACTTGGGCATTGCGCCGCAGACGTATCTGACGCGCTCGGAGTGGGTCATCCCCATCATCATTCTGATTGCAACGTGGAAGGGCGCGGGCGCGACGGCGCTGATTTACATGGCGGGCATGTCCAGCGTCAGCCCGGAGCTGTACGAAGCGGCGGCGATTGACGGCGCGGGCATCTGGCAGCGCATCATCCACATCATGATTCCTGCCATCAAGAAGCTCGCGGGTACGCTGCTGATTCTGCAAATCATCTCCGTGTTCCAAATTATGTATGAACCGATGGTGCTGACGAAGGGCGGCCCGGATAATGCGTCCCTGTCGCTGATGCAGCTGATGTGGCAGTACGCGTTCGGCGGCTCAATGAACTATGGCAAGGCATCTGCCGTCGCGGTGATTGTCACGCTGATTTTGCTCGTCATGACGGCGATTTACTCCTACTTCGACCGCAAAGAATCCGACTGGGATTAAGGAGGGAGAACGCATATGGCAAAAGCACAGCGCACCGGCGTCATCCGGGACTACGATATGCACTCCGCGTCCGTCCGGGTTGGGTATGGGTTCATCATCTTCTTTTGCCTGATTATGACGGTCATCGCGGTTTTCCCGATTATCTGGGTTGTGCTGGCGGGCTTCAAGGACTTGAAGGAGTTCATGTCGTCCGCCAAACTGCTCCCGGAGATGTTCGATTTTTCTCTCTTCGCGAAAACATGGTCGCAGCTGGGCATTGCGCAGAACTACCTCAACTCGCTGATTTCCGTCGCGGGCAGCGTCGTCTGCGCGATTGTGTTCAACGGTCTGCTGGGCTACGGGCTGGCGATTTTGAAGCCCAAGGGCTACGGCATCGTCAAGAAGCTGGTCATGCTTTCCCTGCTCCTGCCGACGACCATCAGCATCGTGCCACTGTTTATGAACATCCAGAAGCTGAACCTCGGCGGCTCGTTCGTCCCGCTCTGGCTGAGCTATGGCGCGAACGCGATGTACGTTATCCTGTTCGTGCAGTTCTTTGAATCGCTGCCGACTTCCATCATCGAAGCCGGGCGGATTGATGGCTGCACGCAGCTGCAAACGTTCTTCTACATCGTCCTGCCGCTGTCCAAGCCGATTTGCTCCGTGATTGCGATTTTCGCCATCAACGCCGCATGGTCGGACTTCCTCCTGCCGTATCTGGTGCTTCGCGGCAGCGCGCTGCAAACGGTGATGGTGCGCCTGTTTGTTTTCAGCACGGAACAGACCGTCAACGCCGACACGATGATGCGCTCCGTCGTTTTCTCGATGATTCCGCCCATCATCCTTTTCTTCATCTTCCAGAAGCAGCTGACCGAAAACGCCGTGTCTGTGGGCATCAAGGGGTGACATTATAAAAAACTTCGATAGTCACCCAGTAACATGGGAGGCGCCGAAGGAGTCCAGAGGGCGAGCGGAAAGCCCTCTGGAAGCTGCTTAACAGCCCATTCACGGAAAAGAAGACAACCTGCAATACCGAAAAAAAGAGCTTCTACTTCTTTCTTATCAGAAGAAAGAACCGACAGGAGGACGCACAATGGCAAAAGCCGCTGACGTATATTTCCAAGTAGACCCGTGGAAGGTCATTGAGCAGGGCTTCGACCCCGCCTACGCGCGCGTGAGCGAATCTATCTTCTCGCTGGGCAATGAGAGCATCGGTGTGCGCGGCTGCTTCGATGAGGGCGGACACGTCGATAGCCTTCGCGGAGCGTATACCAATGGCATCTACGATATGGAGAAGCTGAGCCGCTCCTATAAGGGCATCATCGACAAAACGCACTTCATGATTCCCTCGGCGGAATGGCTGATGACGACGATTTCCGTCGATGGCGAAACGCTCGATTTGGGGCAGTCGCAGTTTTCTGACTTCACCCGCGAACTCAACCTCCGCGCCGGCACGCTCACCCGCCGCTTCCTCTGGACGACGAAGAGCGGCAAGCAAATCCGCCTGACCTTCCTCCGATTCCTCGATATGGTGCACCGCGAACGCGCGTACCAGCGCATCACGCTCGAAGCGCTCAATTTCACGGGCAGCGCGACAGTCACGTCCGGCGTGTCCTTCGACGTCGTGCATGAAGGGCGGCAGAAGTGTTTCTGGCAGGAGACGCGCATCGACGCGAAGCCGGATTGCCTGATGGCGCAGTCCCGCACGACGCTATCGAATCAGGAGGAGTTTTGCGGCGCATGGCTGACGCTGCCCGGCGAATCCACCGCATCCGCCGAGGGAAAAACCGTCACCGCGACGGCGAATGTTCTGCTTGTGCCGGGGCAAGCCGTGCAAATCGACAAGCGCGCCGTCGTGCTGTTCAACGGTCAGCAGGGGAACGACCTCTGGCAGAGCGGGCAGGACGCGATGGCGCAGAGCAAAGCCGTCTCGCTCGATGAGGCACAGGCGGCACAGCGCGCGTATTGGGATGCTTACTGGCACACGTCCGACATCTGCATTGAGCCGAAAGATGAAAGCATGGCGGAAGCCGTCGCAGCAGAACAGCAGGGGATTCGCTTCTGCTCCTTCCAGCTTGCGCAGACCTACAATGGCGGCAGTATGCGCCACAACATTGGCGCGAAGGGCTTGACGGGCGAGGCGTACAACGGCCATGCGTTTTGGGATACGGAATCCTGCTGCCTGCCATTCTACCTCTTCACGAACCCGGAAGCCGCGAAATCGCTCCTCCTTTTCCGCTACAACACGCTGCCGATGGCGCTGGAGCGCGCAAAAATACTGGACTGCAAGGGCGCATGTTACCCGATTGCGACGCTCAACGGCGATGAGGCTTGCCCGCTCTGGCAGCACGCCAGCCTGCAATTGCAGCCGAGCACGGCGGTGTCCTACGGCATCTGGCATTATGTCCACCTGACGGACGACAAGGCGTTTTTGTACCGCTACGGCGCGGAAATGCTGCTGCAAATCGCCCGATTCCAAGCGACTCGCGTCGGCTTCAGCGAGAAAATCGGCAAATACGGCTTCTTTGGCGTGATGGGCCCGGACGAATTCCACATGATGGTCAACAACAACGCGTATACCAATTATATGGGGATGCGCGCCCTGCGCTATGCGGCGGATGTGCTGGATGCAATGCGGGCGGATGCGCCGGAGGCTTACGCGGCACTGTGCGAAAAAGTCGAGCTTGCACCGGATGAACCCGCGCAGTGGCGGCACATTGCCGACAACATGTACATTCCGGAAACGCCCGACCACCTGTTTGAGCAGCATGACGGCTTCTTCGAGTTGCCGCACACGGACATCAACAGCATTCCGGTCAGCGAGTTCCCGCTCTACGACCATTGGGCGTACGACCGCATCTACCGCACGGACATGATTAAGCAGCCGGATGTGCTGATGTTCCTCTACCTCTACAATTCGTCTTTTGATACCGAGACGAAGCGTATCAACTACGATTTCTACCAGCCGCGCACGATTCACGAATCCTCCCTTTCGCCTGCGATTCACTCCATTCTGGCGGCGGAGCTGGACAAGATGGATGAAGCGGTCAGCTTCTTCGGCTACGCGACGCGCCTTGATCTGGACAACTATAACCGCAATACGCGCGAGGGCTTGCACATCACGAGCATCGCGATGGCATGGGCGAACATCGTCTACGGTTTCGCAGGTCTGCGCAGCGATGACACGATGCTGCGTTTCGCCCCGCGTCTGCCGGAGCGCTGGAAGCGACTGACCTTCTCGGTCATGTACCGTGGGCGTGTGATTGCAATCAGCATGGGCGCGGACAAGACCGTGTTCCAGCTGACGCAGGGGGACAAACTGGCGGTGCAGGTGTATGGCGAGACGGTGGAATTGACGGATGAGCCAATTTCGGTGCAGCGGCAGTAAAGCTGAATACAAAACAGGCGCTGGCAGGGTGAGATTCTTGCCAGCGCCTGTTTGCGTGCAGAAAAGAATTGAAATGTCAACAGTATGTGTGATACTATTTCCAAATTCACCTGCGCCATCTGCTTGCGCCTTTTCCCCGTTGGCGTCCGCTCATTCCACTTAGCGTAGCGCTGCTACGCTGCGTTTCATTCGCGTTAGCCAACGTGAAAAATTCGCGGCGCATCTTGGCGCATTCTCATTTGGAAATAGTATGAGAGCAGGGATACGCATCTGCGCAGTTCGTTATGGCGCGGCGTACTCACCCACCGTCTGAATATCCGTTTGTTTGAACAGCATACAGCCGCAGTGCCCTTTGAACGTGGGAAAGCTGATGATTTTTAATTTTGTGTCAATCTCCGGGCTGTAATATACAATTTCCAGCGTTTCACCGAACAGCGCCGTGCGCTCGTAGACGCGCAGCCACTTTTCGTCCATATTGGGGAAAATGCTGCCGAACGAGTGGTTGATGAGCTGCTGCAGCGGCGTTTTTTCGATTTCAGCCAGTGCCTCGTTACCGTAGCGGAAGATCCAGTCCACAGCGGCGCGCTCCTCGTTGAACACCATCTCGATGTCGGTAAACGCAAAGGGCGCGCTGTCATAGCTGGCATAGTGCCGCTGATATTCTTCCTGTGTGGTGGGCGCGTCGCTGTCAGACAGGCTCTGCGCAATCTGCCGCCGTCCGGCGCGCAGCTGTTCTTTGAGCTCTCGTTTCTTTCGACAGCTATAATACAGCGTTTCTCCGTTGACGAGTTCAATCTCCTTTCCAATGTCGTGGATTCCCTTGATAGATACCAGCGTGGCGCGGTCGGCGCGGATAAAGCCGCTGCCAAGCATACTTTTCAATTCATGGATGGTGGCATAGGTTTCGTAGGTTCTGCCATCGGAAAAATGGATGATCGACTGGCGGCCTGACAATTGAATATAAAGAATGTCCTCTGTCAGCAAGCTGATATGCCTGCGGTTGGAAATAACGGAAATATCGTTGAAGCTCATAGCTCTTCCCTCCAACATTATGAAATACCATTACAGAATACCATGTTTTCAGATGCAATGCAAGATTCAACGCAAAGAAAAAACGCCATTCGCGCAGGATTGTACGATGTTCACGCAAGGTATGTTGCAATTCAAACAAAGTTATGCTACACTGAAAACATAAGAACAGAAAAGGACGGAAGGTGAGCAATGTCATCTTTCGTAGCAGTTCCCTATAGGGAAATCTGTCTGAGTAAAGGAGGAACACCTGTGAAAAAGAAACTGCTAAGCTTACTCCTTGTGCCGACCATGTTGGCTGCCACGCTGACGGTCTGCGCCAGTGCCGAGAAAAGCAGCGACACTGCCGCCGTGTTCAATGCAGAGACGAAGCCGGCAACCCAAAGCACCATTGAGGTCAATCGGCAGGTATACGACTTCCTGAACTTTGAGGATACGTCGGAACTTGAGAATGCGGAACGAGGTTTCATCGCCGCACCGGACACACTGAATCTCCGTGGCGAGAACGGGAGAATCGTGTGGACGCAGGATGCATATGCGTTTCTTGACAAAGACGCGCCGGATACCGCCAACCCCAGCCTATGGCGGAATACGCAGCTAAACCACATTTACGGTCTCTTTGAGGTTACTGACGGCATCTACCAGGTGCGCGGCTATGATATTTCCAATATTACTTTCGTCCGCAGCGAACACGGATGGATCATCATGGACTGCGGCAGCAGCAAATATACCGCGGCGGAAGCGCTGAAACTCTTCCGCTCCGAGATGGGCGATGCGCGGATTGTCGCCATTGTCATCAGCCATGCGCATGTGGATCACTACGGCGGCATTGAAGGGCTGATTGCCCCCGAAGATGCTGCGGACAGCAGCCTGCCGCTTGACGAGCAGATTGCATCCGGAAAGACCGCAATTATTGTGCCGAAAGGCTTTACGGACGCGGTAATGAAGGAAAATGTCTTTGTGGGCACGGCAATGAAGCGGCGGGCGTTTTTCCAGTACGGCTCCATGCTTCCCTATGGCGAACAGGGTCGCCTTTCGGTGGGCATTGGCCTGACCGCAGTACAGACCGGTGTCGGCTATATCGCGCCGACCTTCGAGGTTGCGGATTCGATTTATGAAACAACCATTGATGGCGTAACCGCTATCTTCCAGCAGACGCCGGGAACGGAATCTCCCGCCGAAATGAATACCTATTTCCCCGACAGCAAAGCCCTCTGGATGGCGGAAAACTGCAGCGGAACCATGCACAATCTCTACACGCTGCGCGGCGCGGAGGTGCGGGATGCGAATGGCTGGGCTCGCTACATCACCGAGGCGCAGTCGCTGTTCCCCGACGCCGAGGTTGTTTTTCAGGCGCACAACTGGCCGCATTGGGGCAAGGAAACCGTCAACGAATACATGACCAACACAGCTGCCATCTATAAGTTCATTCACGATCAGACGCTCCTGTATATCAACGAAGGTTATACCTCCACGGAGATTGCCTCCATGATCCGGCTGCCGGAGGAACTGGAAAAGGTTTGGTATACCCGACAGTATTACGGTACGCTGAAGCACAATGTCAAGGCAGTCTATCAGAAATACATGGGCTGGTACGATGCAAACCCGATTCATCTGGACGAGCTGACGCCGAGCGAATATGCCCAAAAACTTGTGGAGTATCTTGGCGACACGGACAAGGTGCTTGAAATGGCACGTGCCGATTATGAAAAGGGCGAATATCAGTGGGTCGCACAGATAACGAATACGCTGGTATATGCTGACCCGGAAAATAAGGAAGCGCGCTATCTGTGCGCCGATGCGCTGGAGCAGCTTGGCTATCAGGCAGAGTCGGGCGCATGGAGAAACGCTTATCTTGTGGCAGCCTTTGAGCTGCGGAATGGCACCGGCCTGTACCCGAAGGCAGCCCAACTTGGCGTTGGCACCACCGCACAGGGGATGGATGCGCAGACAATGCTGGATTACATGGGCATTATCATGGATACGGAAAAGCTCCAGAATCGTTCCTTCACCATCAACCTCAAGCTGACGGATGGCGACGATTATCTGCTGAAGATCCACCATGGCGTGCTCCTGTACTATAAGGATGCGCTCTCAGATGAGGCAGACCTGACGATTTCTACCCCCCGAATCGGGATTCTTGCCATCACAAGCGGAAATCAGGAAAATATCGACAAGCTCATCACCGTTGAAAAGGGCGATAAAGCGCTGTTCCAAGTGTTTTGTGACAGTATGGCCGCTTTTGACCTGTATTTCAATATCATCGAGCCGTAAGAAAAATCGCTATAGGAGGGAAAAAAGATGAAGAAAATCACAGTGATTCTGCTCTGCATGGCGATGCTGCTGTCCGGCTGCGCATGGAGTGTCAAGGCGGAGGCTGTCTCGTCGTCCGAAGATGTGTGGAAAACCATTGAGGAGGCTTACATTTACGCATTCCCGCTGGTGCTGATGGACGCGACGAGAACTTCCGCAACGAATACGGAGAAAGCCGCACCCGGCAAGGCGCCTGTTAATCAGTTCATGCACGGTGTGGCACTGGCCAACGCGCAGTTCAAAAACGTGGTGACGCCGAACGTGGACACCATCTATACACAGGTGTGGTATGACCTGAGCGAAGAGCCGATGATCTATCTGCATCCGGAAACAGACCGCTTCTGCAAGGCGCAGGTGCTTGACGCATGGACAAATACCGTTGCTGTCCTTGACCGGGCTGGAGTCTATGCAATCACGCGCTCAACTTGGAAGGGCGACCTGCCGGACAATGTGACCCGCATTGATGTTCCTACCGCTATGGCGTGGGCCATTACCAGAACGGTGCTTTCCGGAGAGGCGGATCTTCCGAATGTGTATGCCATTCAGGCGCAGATGCAGCTTTTACCGCTTTCTGTCTACCTGAGCGGAGAAGCGTATCAGCCTCCGAAGGGGATCTATCGGGAGGAAAACAGCTATGTCCCCATCAACAAGGTACTGTCGCTGGATCCTGTCACATTCTTCAACAAAGCAAACACGCTGATGGAGAACAATCCGCCGTCCGCCGCTGATGCGGAAATACTTGAAAAACTCGCGGCAGTTCACGTTGGCCCCGTCATGGAGTTTGACGCATCTGTTTTGACCGGAGATATTCAGGCAAATTGGCGGGAAATGCTGCAAGGGCTTCGGCCGAAGCTCGCGGCAGAGGGAATGAAGTTTTCAAAACAGCTGGGGCAGTGGAGCTATTTCGGCGCGCCAATCGGAGACTTTGGTACGGAATATGCCTACCGTGCGCTGGTTGCCATTGCCGGACTTGGGGCGAATACGGTGGAAATCGCACTGTACCCCAAGACGGAAAAGGATGCCGACGGGAATCCTCTGACGGGTGAAAAGTCCTACATTCTCCACCTTGAAAGCGATCCGCAGGTGCTTGACGGCGGTTTCTGGTCGATCACTGCATATGGTGACGATGATTTCCTCATCGATAATCTGCTCGACCGCTACTGCATCAACGACCGTTCGGGTTTGAAGAGAAATGACGACGGCTCTGTGGATGTGATTTTGTCGAAGGACGCGCCGGCAGACACGACCAATTGGCTTCCGGTGGGGGAAGGCGGCTTCCATCTGTTTATGCGCATCTATACGCCAGATATGGAGGCACTCAAGACGTGGACAGTGCCGACCATTACGGAAATCAACTAAGGCACTACCGCACAATTCGTTGGCAGCGCTGGCGATGCCTTTTCTGCCATCTGCTTCTTGCAGAAATCTCGATTTA
>ENA-UAOW01000417-UAOW01000417.1-human-gut-metagenome-genome-assembly--contig:-NODE-417-length-20939-cov-9.198669_pt1 | contig 20939 bp, 18 predicted proteins | sample MGYA00243470_ERZ654559 | MGnify/ENA primary metagenome ERZ654559 (study PRJEB26926, sample SAMN06164851) | human gut metagenome | biome: ENVO:00009003; feature: ENVO:2100002; material: ENVO:00002003...
TCGTCGGCAGCGTCAGATGTGTATAAGAGACAGATATATGCCTTATCGTATAATAACACAAGAGTAGCTATTTCGTAGCCGCACCAGGAGGCATGCATGCCAAGCATAAAGCTGAACGGCATAGTTACGCGCTATGCGGATTATAAGGATAACGACCGTATGCTTACCCTGTTCACATATGAGCAGGGGCTTGTTTCCTGCGCCGCGCGTGGGTGCCGCCGGGCAAAAAGCCCGCTTATGGGTGCAAGCGAGCTGTTCGTTTCCGGCGAATTTGTGCTGTTCAGCGCAAAGGATAGGCTTACGCTGGACAGCGCCGAAATATCCGAGCACTATTATCCGCTCAGGGAGGATATAGACCGCTTTGCCGCAGCAAGCTATATGCTTTCAATTGTGAACGCAGGTGCCGAGGAAACGGCAAACAGGCCGCTTTTCACGCTGCTCCGCTATGCCCTTGCGTATACTGCATATGCGGAAGTGAACCCAACGGACATGGCGATATGCTTTGCGCTCAAGTGCCTTATGGCGCTTGGATACAGGCCAAGCATAACCGAATGTGCGCTTTGTTCAAAGGATCTTCGCCGCCAGAGCAGCGCGGCCTTCAGCGCGCGTTTCGGCGGGGCCCTTTGCGATAGCTGCGCACGGGCCGTATCAGCGCAGGACATAAGCCCGCTTTCTCTTGAAGCCATGCGAAGGATGCTTATAATGAAAGATAGCGAAATTAATCGCGTGGTTTTGCCAGAAAAGCAGCGTGCGGAGCTTAAGCAGGCCGTGAACAGCTTCGCCGAATTTGCACTGGAAAAAAAGTTCCGCGCAATAGATATGATATAGCCGCCAAATGCCTTGACTTTAATTGAATTATGCGTTATATTCAGCTAAATGGGCTTGATCCTGCGCCGCGCAGGGATGGGCCCGTTTATTAGGCTATAAAATTTTTATTTATATAGGAGAGAATATGGAACGCACTATACGATCCGAGAACAGCATGGTCACGGGCGTTATCTGGAAGCAGTTGCTGCTTTTCTTCTTCCCGATAATGTTAGGTTCGCTGTTTCAGCAGCTTTATAACACCGTGGACGCAATCGTTGTTGGCAAATTCGTCGGCACGGATGCGCTGGCAGCGGTTGGCGGCAGCGCATCGAACATACTCAATCTTTTGATAGGCTTCTTCACCGGCGTATCAAGCGGCGCAACAGTAATAATATCCCAATATTTTGGTGCAAACGATCGCGACGGCGTGAATCACGCACTTCATACGGCTATGCTGTTTGCTTTGGTCGGCGGCGCGTTCATAATGGTGCTTGGCCTTGTCGGTACTGAATTCATGCTCCGGCTTATGGACACACCGGAGGACACCATTGCCGGTTCTGCGCTGTATCTCAGGATAATGTTCATGGGCATGGTACCCAACATGGTATATAACGTCGGCTCCGCCATTCTGCGCGCAATGGGCGATTCAAAACGCCCGCTGTATTTCCTTATAGTGGCATGCCTTTCAAACGTTGTGCTGGACCTTGTGTTCGTGCTCGTGTTCAAGATGGGCATTGCGGGCGTTGCCATAGCCAGCATACTGGCCCAGGCCATAAGCGCCGTTATGGTGGTCATGTCGCTTTCCGCGGAAAGCATGGAATACCGTTTCCGCTTCAGGCAGATGCGCTTTGAAGGGGACATACTTTCCCGTACGATACGCATAGGTCTGCCGGCCGGCTTCCAGTCCATAATGTACTCCCTTTCAAATATGCTGATTCAGGCATCCGTAAACCGCTTCGGCACGGACACGGTGGCATCTTGGGTAGTGCTTGGCAAGGTGGACGGCATAAACTGGATGATACTCGGCGCGCTCGGCATAGCCAGCATGACGTTCGTTGGCCAGAATTACGGCTCGGGCAGGTTGGACAGGATTCAAAAGAGCCTTAAGCTGAGCCTATTGATAGGCGTATGCATATCGATAGTGTTCGGCGGGGCGCTGTTGCTTTTCGGCTGGCCGCTGTTCGGTCTGTTTACAAGCGACGATACTGTGCTTGCAATGTCAATGCAGCTATTATGGTACTTTGCGCCGTTCTATTGGATGTTTGTGCCGATAGAGATAATAAGCGGCGCGCTGCGCGGCATGGGCGATACGCTCATCCCAACCATCATCACCGCCACGGGCATATGCGTATTCCGCGTTGCATGGATATACACGGTCGTGCCCCTGCATAACAGCATGTTTACCGTGTCCCTCAGTTACCCGATTTCATGGGTGCTTACAGCCATAGCCTTCGCCATATATTACATGATAGCGCGTAAAAAGCTGATCGCCAATGCACCCAAGCCCAGGACGGCTGAATGAAAAAACATATTTTAGGCAGCGTCTAACCGAATATCAACAGCAAAATCCTGCGTATAGATTAGGCTGTGCGGAGGATTTTGCTTATTTATTCCTGCTTTTTCAATAAACACCTGCAGTCTTTTATGCTTCATTTTATCGATAAAATTTGATTTATTGGCAGCTATATGTTAGAATACTCCCTGCATTAAAACGTAAGTGAGGAAAACGATGCAAGCACGAGAAATATCGCTCCCGACGCTTAGGCGGCTGCCTGTGTACCTTCATTATCTTACCTCCATAAGGGAGGAGCGCAAAAACATATCCGCAACGGCAATAGCCGCGTATTTCGGCATAAACGATGTCCAGGTCAGGAAAGACCTTGGCGTTGTCAGCGGCACAGGGCGGCCCAGAACCGGCTACGTTGTGGAAGAGCTCATTGCCCAGATACAGGATTGCCTTTGCTGCAAAAGCGATACCAAGGCCGTGCTCGTTGGCGTGGGCAACATCGGCAAGGCGTTGCTGTCCTATTCCGGCTTCGCCGATTACGGGCTGAAGATAGTTGCCGCGTTCGATACGGATTCGCGCCTTATGGGTTCATACATAAACGGAAAGCCGATATATTCCGTAAGCGAGCTTGAGCGCGTATGCAAAAAGGAAAACGCAAGCCTTGGCATAATTGCCGTGCCGGTCGCCTATGCGCAGACCATATGCGATAAGCTTGTATTCTCAGGCATAAAAGCCATATGGAACTTTGCCCCGGCAATACTGAAAAAACCGGAAGGCGTGCTGATAGAAAACGAGAACCTTGCTTCCTCCCTGGCCATACTTTCGCGCCACTTGGGAGAAAGCGCCAATGAATAAAGGAGGCCGCAGCGATGAATCTTTTGCACCTTAAATACGCCGTTATAGTGGCGGAGACCAATTCCATGACCAAGGCGGCGGAGATGCTCTTTACCGCACAGCCCAATTTAAGCCGCGCCATAAAGGAGCTTGAGAGCGGGCTTGGCATAACCATATTCCGCCGCACGCCAAAAGGCATATTCCCCACCCCGCAGGGCGAGGAGTTTTTGGGCTACGCACGCAAGATACTTTCGCAGGTGGATGCGATGGAAGCAATGTACAAAAGCGGGGTTGAAAAGATACCGCAGTTTTCGCTTTCCGCACCGGGCGCGGGATATATAGAATCCGCCTTCGGCAGCTTCTGCAAAACGCTTGACCCTATGGTCCGCGCGGAAGTGATATTCGCCGAATCCACGCCCAACCGCACCATAACCAATGTTACCGATTCCGGCTATAACCTTGGTATACTGCGCTGCCGCCGCACGCAGGAGCAGGGCTACAAAACGCTGCTTGTTGAAAAAGATCTCCGCTTTGAAATAATATGCGAATTTGATCCCGTGATACTCATGGCGTCATCCCACCCGCTTGCAAAAAGCACACAGCTTACGCGCGAGGAGCTTGCCCGGTATACCGAAATAGCCGTTGCGGACGCGAACGCACCTTCCTTGCAGCTGAGCATTGCCCGCAAGAACGATATTGATTTCGACACAGCGCAGCATATATTCGTTTCCGATTGCTCCGCGGCGCTTTCGCTGCTTTCTTCCGTGCAAGGCGGCTTTATGCTCTCCTCCCCCATGAGCGCAGCCGCACTCAAGGCGCGTGGCCTTTGCCAGTGCGCCTATTCAGCCGAGGGCATCCGCAGCCGTGATATTCTTATTTATAAGAACAGCTATGCTCTTTCGGCACTGGACAAGGCCTTTATAGATGAACTGATGAAGGTAAAACGCTCGATGAAATTGGCCAACGATTGACATAAATCATGTTTAACATATTGTTGCTGTTTACAGAACACACTTTCTCTGTTATTATATAAGCAGGCTTTATGATTAAGATGCCTTAACACGGCTTTCGTTCAGCCTTACTTAGACCAATATAAGGAGACCTCCAAGCGACCGATGAGCATAACTGCGGACAGGATAATAGCCGTAAGCACGGGAAAAACCGTATATAAAGACGGGGATTCCGTAATCAAGGTATTCTGCCGCCCTTATACCAAATTGGACGTTATGAAAGAGGCTTTCAACCAAACCCAGCTTGAAGCCGCCAAGCTGAGCGTGCCGAAGGTGCAGGAGGTGTTCCTTTCCGAGGAAGGCTGGGCTATCCGATATGAATATGCACGCGGGAAGGCATTAAGCCAGCTTATGAAAGCCATACCTGCTAAAGTCAGTGACTATATGGCGCAGCTTGTTAAGATACAGCGCGCCATTGCCGCGGCAGACGCACCGCTTCTCCCCTGCCTTACCGATAAGCTGAAACACGCCATATGCGAAGGCATACAGGATAAGGAGCAGCGCATATCCCTTTGCGCGGCGCTTGATTCGCTGCCCGGCGGTCAGGCCACGTGCCATGGCGCACTCATGCCGCAGGACATAATAATGAATCAGGGCGGCTACTGCATACTGAACTGGGCGAACGCCGCGCGCGGCAATTCCCTGTTTGACGCTGCGGATACCTTTGTTCAGTTTACGCTTGAAGATAATGAACAGCTTGCGCTGTCTCAATTATATCTCAGCACGTTCAGTGCAAGCGATCCCCCGCTTGAGCGGGCGGTGCTCCGCTTTGTGCCCATTTGCGCGGCAGCGCGCATCGGCGGCGCAAACGAGCGGGAACGCAGCATACTGAACGGGCTGATAAATCAATAATGAATATTCGAGAAGGAGAACTGAGCAATGAAGATCACTATCTGCATAGGCAGCTCGTGCCACATAAAAGGCTCACGCCAAGTGGTAGAGCAGCTTCAAGCCCTTGTAAGCGAAAAAGGACTTATGGACAGAATTGAGCTTGCCGGCACGTTTTGCATAGGCCAATGCCAAAGCGGCGTAAACGTAATGATAGACGGCCAACGTTTCTCGGTAACTCCGGAAACCACCGCTTCATTTTTCAATAATGAAGTTCTGCCCAGGCTCGGCGCATAAGCCGCGTTTAAGGAGATGCGATGGAATACATCACATTCAAAAAATCAAATTGCCGCAATTGCCATAAGTGCATTCGCTATTGCCCGGTAAAGTCAATTCGCTTTTCCGGCAATCAGGCTAACGTTATAAGCGACGAATGCATACTGTGCGGCGAGTGCTACGTTGTCTGCCCGCAGAATGCAAAGCAGATTGCGGACGAAACGGAAATCGTCAACGTTTTGCTCGGCTCCGGCGCGCCGGTATATGCAAGCGTTGCGCCGTCCTTCACTGCGTATTTCAACGGCATAGGCATCGCCTCCATACGGGCGGGGCTTAAGCAGCTTGGCTTTGCGGATGCGGAGGAGACTGCCATAGGCGCAACGTTCGTTAAGCGCGAATATGAACGCATATCCCGGGAAGGCGTGCAGAGCGTTGTTATAACCTCCTGCTGCCCAACCGTTAATACGCTTATAGAAAAATATTATCCGGAAATAACCGAATGCCTTGCGCCGGTGATGACGCCGATGCAGGCGCACTGCATGGACATAAAGCGCTGCCACAGCGATGCAAAAACCGTCTTTATAGGCCCATGCCTTTCAAAGAAGGACGAAGCCGCGCGCGTTGGCGTTGACGCCGCGCTCACATTCGAAGAAATAGCCGCAATGTTCGCCAAAAAAGGCATTGTGCTTGAAAGCATGCGCGATCACGACGAAAAAAGCCGCGCAAGGCTTTTCCCCACAAGCGGCGGCGTACTTAACACAATGACATACAAAAACCCGCTCTACGATTATTATACGATAGACGGGCTGGACAATGTTATACCCGCGCTGGAGGATATCCGCCACGGCGGGATAGAGCATTGCTTCATAGAAATGTCCGCCTGTGCGGGAAGCTGCGTGCGCGGGCCGATAATGCGCAGGAAGCATCCTTCCTCCGTGCGCGATTATCAGGCGGTTTCAAGCTATGCCGGCAAGGAGGACTTCAATGTTGAGCAGCCCGAGGTATCGCAGCTTACCAACGAATACCGCCCCGCATTTTTGCATAAGGTCAAGCCAAGCCATAGCGAGCTGATGGAGATACTGCGCAAAATGGGCAAGGTTAGCCCGGCGGACGAGCTTAACTGCGGCACCTGCGGATACAATACCTGCCGCGACAAGGCGGAGGCCATATACCAGGGCAAGGCGGAAATAAACATGTGTCTCCCCTACCTTATGGAAAAGTCAGAGCGCTTTGCCGACAATATTTTGGACAATACGCCAAACGGCATAATAGTGGTAAACGATTCATACGAGATACAGCAGCTTAACCGCGCCGCAATGCGCATGCTGCATGTACGTTCCCGTTCGGATGTTATGGGCGAGCCGCTGATAAGGCTTATAGACCCCATAGACTTCATAAACGCCGCCCAGTACGGCAAGCGCATAGTGAACAAGCGGGACTATTACGCGGAATATGACATATACCTTGAGCTGACGATAGTAAACGATAAAAAGTCCGGCAACATGATTGGCATTCTTCGCGACGTTACGGACGAGGAAAGCGAGCGCAAGAGCAAGGAAGAGCTGAGCCGCCAAACCATAGAAACAGCGGACAAAGTGGTGGACAAGCAGATGCGCATAGTGCAGGAGATAGCCTCCCTGCTTGGCGAAACGGCCGCCGAAACAAAGATCGCCCTTACCAAGCTTAAGGAGTCCATAGCAAATGAAGACAGCTAATAACCTTTGCGCGGACATTGGGTACCTTAGCATCAACCATACGGGCGAGCAGCTTTGCGGCGACCATGTGGAAATAGTTGAGCCTGAGGACGGCGATTCAACCATAGTTGTGCTTGCGGACGGGCTTGGCAGCGGCGTTAAGGCAAGCATACTTTCCACCCTTACTTCAAAGATACTTTCAACCATGCTCGCAGCCGGACTGAAGCTTGAGGACGCCGTTGAAACGCTGGTGGAAACGCTGCCAGTGTGCTCGATAAGGCAAATTGCGTACTCAACATTCACAATAGTGCGCATTGCCAACAACCGCAGGGTAGAAATAATACAGTACGACAATCCGCGCGTTATAATGCTGCGCGACGGCAAAAGCGTGGATATCCCCTTCCGTGAAAGCTACATAGGGGACAAAAAGGTCATAAAGGCCGAAATAGACGTGCAGGAGCACGACACATTTCTCGCCTTTACCGATGGTGTTGAGCATGCCGGCATTGGCCTAAGCTACAACTTTGGCTGGAAACGCGAAGATATAATTGACTATATTACCGCCTTCTGGAACGTTGGGTACACGGCCAAGACCCTTTCAACCATACTGATAGGCGAAACCAACCGCCTTTACGAAGGCAAGCCCGGCGATGATGCGACCGTATGCACAATACGGATACGCCGCCGCGAACCCGTGAGCCTTATAATAGGCCCGCCGTCCAACAGGGACGACTGCAACAAGATGATGTCTTTGTTCTTCGCAAAGGAGGGCAAGCACATAGTATGCGGCGGAACCACAAGCACCATTGCCGCAGAATATTTGAAAAAGCCGCTGAGGCCGAACCTTGACTTCTACGACCCCACCATTCCGCCCACGGCGGAAATAGAAGGCGTGGACCTTGTTACGGAAGGCGTGGTGACCATAAACAGGGTGCTTGAATACGCGATAAACTACCTGGCGGACAATACGTCCTTTGAAAAATGGAGCTACAAAAAGGACGGCGCCAGCAGAATAGCAAGGATGCTGTTTGAAGATGCGACGGATATAAACTTCTTCGTTGGGAAGGCCGTTAACCCGGCGCACCAGAACACGGATTTGCCCATCAATTTCACCATAAAGATGCAGCTTGTTAAGGAGCTTGCAAAATGCCTTGAAAAGATGGGTAAAAAGATAAATGTGAGTTATTTTTAAGTTTTGCTTATAAAAAGCAAGTATATTCAGGAGGATCTACAAAACCATGCAAACCCAATTCGACTTCACCGTGGTCGATCGCATAATAGACGATCATGGTGCAAAGCAAAGCGCGACGATTGCGATTTTGCAGGATATTCAGGAGCATTATCACTATTTGCCCCGCGAAATATTCACCCATCTTGCAAAGCGCCTTGGTATGCCGAGCGCAAGTATCTATTCCGTGGCCACGTTTTACGAAAACTTCTCCCTGGAACCCAAGGGAAAGTACGTTATAAAGTGCTGCGACGGTACGGCCTGCCATGTACGCGGCTCCATGCCCATACTCAACCGTCTGCGTGAAGAGCTTAAGCTTGCGGAGGGGAAAAAGACTACCGAGGACCTTCTTTTCACGCTGGATACCGTGCATTGCCTTGGCGCGTGCGGACTTGCCCCCGTTATTATGATAAACGAAAACGTTTATCCCACAATGACGCCCGACGCGGCAGCCAAGCTGATAAGCGACCTGAGGGAGAAGGAGAACGAGAATGCTTAAATCACGCCAGGAACTTATAGATATCCGCAAGGAATACGCAAAGTATCTTACCGCGCAGCAGCATAAGATACTGGTTTGCGCAGGTACCGGCTGCATAGCTTCCGGTTCGCTTAAGGTATATGCCGAGTTTAAGCGCCTGCTTGAGCAGAAGGGTCTGCCCTGCCTGGTTGAACTGAAAAAGGAAAACGAGGAAAACGGCATCAGCGTTAAAAAGACCGGCTGCCAGGGCCTTTGCGAAATGGGTCCCCTTGTTACCATAGAGCCTGAAGGCTTCCTGTACATGAAGGTTCAGGTTTCTGACTGCGAGGAGATAATCGAAAAGACCGTGCTCAACGGTGAACATATCGCCCGCCTTGCCTTCCAGAAGGGCGGCATAGTGCGCAAAAAGCAGTCCGATATTCCCTATTATCAGAAGCAGACCCGCATAATGCTTGAGCACTGCGGTCATATAGACGCCACAAGCATAAAGGAATACATAGCCGTGGGCGGTTATACCGCGTTTGAAAAGGCGCTGTTTGAAATGGGTCCTGACGATATAGTAAAGACCATATCCGATTCCAATCTGCGCGGACGCGGCGGCGGAGGATTCCCCACCGGCCGTAAATGGAGCCAGGTCGCCCGGCAGAAGTCCCCGATAAAGTACATCGTCTGCAACGGTGACGAAGGCGACCCCGGCGCGTTCATGGATTGCTCCGTTATGGAAGGCGATCCGCACAGGATGCTTGAAGGCATGATGATTGCCGGCCGTGCCTGCGGCGCGCATGACGGCTATATATACGTCCGTGCGGAATACCCCATGGCCGTTGAAAGGCTGAAGAACGCCATAGCTCAGGCCGAGGAAATGGGCCTGCTGGGCGAGAACATACTCGGCAGCGGTTTCGATTTCCATATGCATATAAATAAGGGCGCCGGCGCATTCGTTTGCGGCGAAGGCAGCGCGCTTACCGCCTCAATAGAAGGCAAACGCGGCTTCCCGCGCGTAAAGCCCCCGCGCACGGTTGAGCATGGCCTTTTCAATGAGCCTACCGTGCTGAACAACGTTGAAACGTTTGCTAACGTTCCCCTTATAATCACCAACGGCGCCGATTGGTATAAGACCATAGGCCCCGAAAACAGCCCCGGCACAAAGGCCTTCGCCCTTACCGGCAACATTGAGAACACCGGCCTTATAGAAGTCCCCATGGGCACCACGCTTGAAGAAGTAATCTACGGCGTTGGCGGCGGCATGCGCGGCGGATCGGAATTCAAGGCCGTGCAGATAGGCGGCCCGAGCGGCGGCTGCCTCACCACCGAGCACCTCAAGATACCTCTTGATTTCGACTCTCTCAAGAAGGTCGGCGCGATGATAGGCTCCGGCGGCATGGTCGTTATGGACAGCAAGACCTGCATGGTGGAGGTTGCGCGCTTCTTCATGAGCTTTACGCAGAACGAATCCTGCGGCAAGTGCGTGCCCTGCCGCGAAGGCACCAAGCGCATGCTGGAGGTGCTGGAGCGCATAGTTGCCGGCAAAGGTCAGGACGGCGACATAGAACTGCTGGAGGATCTGGCGGACACCATTTCCGCGGCTGCGCTGTGCGGACTGGGCAAAACCGCACCCAGCCCCGTAATGAGCACCATAAAGTATTTCCGCGATGAGTACGAGGCGCACATTTACGATAAACGCTGCCCGGCAGGCGCATGCCCCAGGCTCAAGCGCATACATATCGATCCGGAGCTTTGCCGCGGCTGCTCCCGCTGCGCCAAGGGCTGCCCCGTGGGCGCAATATCCGGCCAGATTAAATCCCCCTTCGTCATTGACGAGAAGAAGTGCATAAAGTGCGGCGCGTGCGTATCCACCTGCGCATTCCACGCCATTAAGGAGGACTGAGCAAAATGGAAAACAAGGAATACATGCTCATAGACGGCAATCCCGTTGAGATAAACGGCGAGAAGAACCTGCTGGAGGTTATACGCAAGGCAGGCATAGAGCTGCCCACCTTCTGCTATCACAGCGAGCTTTCCGTATACGGCGCATGCCGCATGTGCATGGTAGAAAACAGCCACGGCGGCATGGAAGCCGCCTGCTCCACCGTGCCCAAGGCCGGCATGGAGATATATACCAACACCGAAAGGCTGCATAAGCACCGCAAGATGATACTGGAGCTGCTGCTGGCCAACCATTGCCGCGACTGCACCACCTGCCAGAAGAATGGCAAATGCCGCCTGCAGGAGCTTGCCTCCCTGTTCGGGCTGGAAAGCATACGCTTCAAGAATCTCAAGCCCGAACCCGAGCTTGACACTTCAAGCCTGAGCATAATTCGCGACGCTCACAAGTGCATACTGTGCGGCGACTGCGTGCGCATGTGCAACGAAATCCAGAACGTTGGCGCAATAGACTTCGTGAACCGCGGTTCCAAAATGGTCATAGGTCCCGCGTTCAACGAACCCATTGCCAATTCCCCCTGCGTGGGCTGCGGCCAGTGCGCCGCCGTTTGCCCCACCGGCGCAATAGTCATCCGCAAGGATACCGGCCGCGTATGGCCCGAACTTAACGACAAGAACACCAAGGTTGTGGCTCAGGTCGCTCCCGCGGTGCGCGTCGCCATGGCTAAGGAATTCGGCCTACCCGAAAACGAAAACTCCATGGGCCGCATCACCGCTGCGCTGCGCCGCCTCGGCTTCGACGAGGTGTATGATACCGCCACCGGAGCCGATCTTACCGTGCTTGAAGAATCCAACGAATTCCTTCAGCGCATAGAGGCTGGTGAGAATCTGCCCCTCATCACAAGCTGCTGCCCGGCATGGATACAGTATTGCGAAAAGAACCATCCGGAGCTTATGAAGAACATCTCCACCTGCAAATCCCCCATGCAGATGTTCTCCTCCGTTATCAAGGCCGAGTATGCCAATTCTTCAAGGCGCGTGGTATGCGTAGCCGTCATGCCCTGCACGGCGAAGAAGTTCGAGTGCGCACGCGAGGAGTTCATGCACGATGGCGTACCCGAAACCGATTACGTCATCACCACGCAGGAACTTATACAGATGATACACAAGGCCGGCATAGTATTTGACGAGCTGGAGCCCGAAGCGGTCGATTCCGTGTTCAGCACTTGCACCGGCGCGGGCGTCATATTCGGCGTTACCGGCGGCGTTACCGAAGCCGTACTCCGCCGCCTTTCCACCGACAAGAGCAAGAAGGCGCTTTTGTCCATTGCATTCAACGATGTGCGCGGCATGAAGGGCGTTAAGGAAACCACCATTCCTTACGGCGATAAGGAAGTGCGCATTGCCATAGTAAGCGGCCTTAAAAACGCGGAAAGCGTAATTCAGGCGCTAAAGAACGGCGAGCATTTCGACTTCATAGAAGTCATGGCCTGCCCGGGCGGCTGCGTAGCCGGCGGCGGACAGCCCTTCGGCACCAATGCCACCAAGGAAGTGCGCGGCAAGGCGCTTTACAGCGCGGACAAGATGCTGAGCATAAAGCGCAGCGAAGAAAACCCGCTGATGCTAAGCCTGTACGACGGCGTGCTAAAGGGCCGTGTACACGAGCTGCTGCATGTGCATTACAATCATAAGGAGGAGGAGTAAATGGTAGAGGTAAAGGTCTGCATAGGCACGTCCTGCCATCTGCACGGCTCCTATAACGTTATGATGAGCTTTAAGCAGCTCATCGAGGAATACAATCTGCACGACAAGATAAATCTTGCCGGACGGTTCTGCACCGGCTGCTGCCAAAATGGCGTTTCCGTAACGGTTAACGATACGGAATACGGCGTGTCCCCCGAAACAGCGGGCAGTTTCTTTAGGGAAACGATACTGCCCCTGGCTTCGGAAAATAAATAATCAGCCAAATGTTACACACAAAGGGCGGGGTTCTCTCCCCCGCCCTTTTCCTATATCTATTTACTTAATTGCGGCTTTGTGCTAAAATTATTATATTATTATAAAGAAAAGGATTTTTATGTCTCAAAGCAGCGAATACGAAATACGTTATCTTACCACGGATGATTTGGAGCAGTATAACGCGCTTTTGCGCTACGCTTTTCAAATAACAGAGCAGGAATTGTATCAATGCGGTTGGCAGGATGAAGAAATAAAGCAATCCAAGTTCCCTATATTGGAACGCGCCGATGTTATAGGCTGTTTTGATCATAATAACCTTGTGTCGCAAATAGCGGTTTATCCGCTGAAGATGAATATATATGGTGCCGTGTACCCCATCGGTTTCGTCACCAGCGTTTGCACATATCCCGAATATACGGGACGGGGCATAATGAAGCAGCTTATGCTGAAAAGCCTTCACCATATGCGCCAAAGGCAGCAGTCCTTGGCGCTCCTGTTCCCGTATTCCATCCCGCTATACCGAAAAATGGGCTGGGAAATAGTTTCAAACAAAATAACATACATAGTAAAGGATAGGCAGCTTCCTGCGAAGGCTTCCGCGCCCGGCATAGTGCGGCGCGTTGATTGGGAAAACGAGGATTTTCGCAATCTGCATGCTAAATTTGCAGCCTTAACGCACGGCTGCCTGTTCCGCAACGCCCTTGCGTGGGAAGAATACTGGCGCTGGGATGCGGACGATACCATGGTTGCAATATATTATGATGTAAACGGCAAGCCGTGCGGATATATGGTCTATCTTATTAAAGACGATGTTATGCACATAAAGGAGATGATATATCTCAACAGAGAGGCTCAGGAGGGCCTGTGGGAATATATCAGGGCGCATGATTCAATGATAGATGAAGTAACGGGAAGTTCCTATTTCAGTGATTTGATAGCGTTCGAACTTGACGATGGCGATATTTGCGAAACCATTCGCCCCTATATAATGGGACGCATAGTGGACGTGGAACAGTTTTTTACAAAGTATCATTGCACGCCGTCCGCCAATGATATTCGCATAGCGTTCGAAATAGCCGATAGCTTTTTGCCGTGGAACAACCGCACCATATCAGTATGATTAGCGCCTATTAGGAAAACACACTGTCAAAGGGGTTCGTAGCGGGGGTTAGCCCGCTACTGCGGTATCTTCCGTAGTGTTGATTTCAATGTACTCGGCAATCTTGCGGAGCTCGTCAGCAAATTTGAATTTCACGCTGATATTGCCGTTTTCATAGACCTTGATATAGTCCACAAGTTCAACCAAGATTTCACGGTTGAGGGCTTCAATGTTCTGATACTTCATAAAGGCTACCAGTGCAGGATGCTCGTTGTCCACACCGTTTGCCAGTTCTGCGCGTTCAGCGTTCAGCCGGGTAAGCACCGCGGAAATATCAGAAGTCTGCCGTTCATAGTCAGCCTTCATATCCCGGTATTCCTGCTGGGTGATTTCACCGTCTTTCCAGTCCTGATAAAGAGATTGCTTGTAGCGTGTTATCTTTGTCAGTTCCCGCTCTTTTGCAGCTATCAGATCGTCCAGTCGGTAAGACTGGCTTTTTTTGATTGGAGCGGAATTGATCTGCGTGACGATTTCCGAATAGGAAACAGCCAAATGTACCTGATGCTGTACAGCGAACAAAACAGCAGCCTCCAGCCGTTCATGCTTGATTGAGTGCATGGTGCAGGCTGTCCGGGAACGGTTCTTGTAGGTTGAGCAAGAATAATATACATTGTTGTTCTTGCCAACGCATCGGGTAATGGCCCGCCCGCAATCGGCACATTTCAGAAAGCCGCTGAATAAATGTACCTCACGGCCTTTCGGGGAAGTACGGGTATCACGCTGTAAGAGAGCCTGTACCTTGTCGAAAGTTTCATAGTCGATAATGGCCTCATGCGTTCCAGCCACTTCCACCCATTCCTCGCGTGGAACAGCTTCAATCTGGTGTACCTTGTAGCTTTTCACCCGGCTTCGGCCTTGGGCTAAATCCCCGGTGTAGGTCGGATTGGTAAGAATGGAGTGGATCATGCGGACTCCCCACATAGGATCGTCATACCCTCTTGTCGAAACAGGCAAGCCCTTTTGTACCTTGTAAGCCGAGGGGCTCGGTACGCCGTGTTCGTTCAGGTACAGCGCGATAGCACGTTTTGATGACCCTTGAATAAGCATTGTGAAAATGAGTTTGACATTTTCAGCAGCATCGGGATCAACAATCAGCCTGTGCTTGTCCTTTGGGTTCTTTACATAGCCGTAAGGAGCAAATGCTCCGATATACTGGCCGTTGCGCCGCTTGTAGTCAAATACCTGCCGGATCTTTTTGGAAGTCTGATAGCAGTAATTATCGTTCATCACGTTTGTAATGGGAACGATGATATTTGAAACGCTGTCGGGGTTCTTGTAGCTGTCCACATTCTCAGCAAGGCTGATAAAGCGAACACCCATTTGAACAAACAGGTTATCGATCAAACTTCCGGCATCGCTATAATTTCGTGCGAAGCGGGACAGGTCTTTTACTATAACGCAGTTGATTTTACCACTCATGACATCCGCCAAGAGCCGTTGAAAATCTTCACGGTTGGCGTCCGTTCCAGTATGACCATCATCCACATATTCCGTGATGCTTTCAAACTCGTCAATGTTGCGTCGGTAAAAATCGTTCAGTAGGTCACGCTGGTTCTTTACGCTGTTGCTATCGTCTTTTCCTTTTTTCAAATCTTCCTTTGAAAGCCGGATATAGATGCCCAGCCGCCAGCGGCGGATTGTGTAAGAGGGAGAGAAACTCTGCTGATACCCTCTGTTTTTTGCTCGTGCCATTGTTCCTCCTTCCCTATCACATTACACTTATATTATAACTCTGTCCGGGGAGGACAACAAGGATGCCTCCGCTTCGGGACACTTTGTCTCGAAGAAGCAAAACGAGCTGTAGCCGAAGTTACAGCCCGCTTCTTTGCCGCAGCAGGAAATCTGTCAGCTTATCTTGGAGAGATGGCCCGCTTTCAGCAAATTCAATTTTCACGCCAACGCCACCGATGCAAAAGCAGTATGGATTTTTGACAGTCTGCAAAAATCGAGAGATGCGCTCCTTTCGGGAAAGCGCATTGTCAAAGGTCATACCGCTCACATCAGGCAGGGACTCGGCAGCCACCGCGCCAATGTCAACGCTTCTCATTTGTTCAAGTTCCTGTGTAGTTAATTTCACGGTAAACCTCCTTCGCAGATTGATAGAACGCCTCCCGCTGTTTGGTGGGGAAACGCAACAGGCCAGCACCACCGGGATGCTGGCCTGTTGCCTTATTCCACCTTGGGACACTTTGTCTCGAGGTTTATTATAGTTTTTGAATATTAGAGAGCGCCGCACATATTTACTTGGCCTGTCCAAAGACAATCGTTATTTTCTGTGCGGCGCTCTCAACGCAAGTAAAGCGACAAGCCCGGAGGAACAGGCAGCCAACCTGTTCAGCGCCGGATCATGGCCTTGGGATGGCCGGGCCCATTTACAGTGTTGGTGTTGTTCGCTCAATCTCTTTTGGGAAATGTCACCGCGCACCCACCGTCTGGCTCCACGTACTTACTCAGGGTTGCCGTTATTCCCTTGCGTTAGGAAGAAAACCTCCTCTCATAAACCGAGACATTTTTTCATCAATTCCAAGTGGGTTAAGAAGAAAAAATCAAAAAGTTTTTTTCATGCGTTCAAGGCCACGCTTGATCGACTGGCGAATAGACTCCTCATGTACGCCCTCGGCCTCGGCAATTTCCTTAATCGACTTGCCAAGAATGATATGTGCGTCAATTCTACGGCCTTGGATCTCCGGCAGAGAATTGAGAGCGTTCCACAGACGAAGAAAGGTTTCCATCCGTTCAAGGAGCTCCTGCGGGGTCGGCTCATGCAGGCAAGCGGAATACTCAATCCCGTCATCGCAGTCCAGAGAATACTGCGCCTTGTGCCGGGAGAGCCGCCGCTGGTAGGCCATTTCATAACGGGCATCGGCCTTGAATACCTCGGCAACCTCGTCAGAAACTTCGATAAGCTGATCCTGCGTGTACCAATAATAAAGATCTTTCAGATTGATAGTAGTCATCGTAAAATCCTCCATTTCAGTTTGTTCGGGGTTGGTCGGAAACGAAATGGAGTAACGGCGGAGAACGGCACCGCACCTCGGGACACTTTGTCTCGAAGTCTGGAAAGCAAAATGCGCCTGCGCGACACAAGGCCGCACAAGCGCACGAAAATATATTATCGGTTATGTACTGTTTAATTTCACGTTCAAAGCCCGACTGCTCCAATGGAGGGGCTACGCTTTTTTTAGCTGGTGCAGATCATGGATGCTGCGAAAAAGAGAAAAGGACACGGCAAAATAACCTCCCATCGGCTACCGTGTCCCTGCAAGTCGTCATTGGTTTGTGTAAACGCAAAGAAACGGCGGCTCTGATTTCTCAAAACCGCCGTTAGGGTAATAACTTAAAATAGGCGCGCAAAATCACCTGCCCCAACCAACGGTTTTTTTCTTTCCCCGTAGTCGGGGCAGGTTCATACGCTATGTAATTATTCTTTCGTGACTAATTCTTTCAGCCGTTCATAGGTTTCTGCGCTAATATCATGTTCAATCCGGCAGGCATCAGCCTCCGCCGTTTCAGGATCAACGCCTATAGATATAAGTTGCTTCGTTAAAAAACAATGGCGCTCGTAGATTTTTTCAGCCACCTCCTGGCCAAGATCGGTCAGGTGTAGATAATGGTTTTCGTCTGTTGTCAAAAAGCCGCCCTCTCGTAAAGTTCCTACTGCGTAACAAACGCTGGGTTTTGAAACCTCCATGTACCGAGCAACATCCACGGAACGCACCATACCGAGCTTCTTTTGAAGTATAAGCACGGCCTCCAAATAATCCTCTCCGGCAGTATGAAGTTTCATAGGCAGCTCCTTTCGTCATTAAGCAAGACTCCAGCCAGCCGCACTCTTTCGGATATTGACAAAATCCTGATAGATACCAGGCTGTTTCAAAAGTTCCTCATGGGTTCCTTGCTGTGCAATCTGGCCGTTGTCTATAACTAAAATCTGATCGGCGTTCTGGATGGTATTTAGGCGGTGAGCGATTACAAGCAGGGTCTTTCCCTTCACCAATTCGGAAATAGCCTCCTGAATATAGCTTTCATTGTCCGTATCTACACTTGCGGTAGCTTCATCCAAAATGACAATAGGCGCGTCTTTCAGAATACAGCGGGCAATCGAAATACGCTGTTTTTCGCCGCCGGAAAGTGTTGCACCGCCCTCACCAACCACCGTTTGGAATCCGTCGGGCAAAGCCATAATGAAATCATAGCAGCGGGCTTTTCTGGCAGCCTCATAGACTTCTTCTTCCGTGGCATCCGGCTTTCCCATGATGATATTGTTGTAAATGGTGTCCTGAAACAGATACACGCGCTGGAATACCATGCTGATCTGATCCATCAATTCCGACAGAGGTACATTGCGAATATCCACGCCCCTTATCGTCACATTGCCGGATTTTACATCCCAAAGTCGCGCCAGCAAGTTTGCAATGGTGGACTTACCGCTACCGGACGGTCCAACCAGCGCTGTCATAGAATTTTTCTTCATGGCAAAACTGATATGATGCAGAACCTCTTTATCCTGATAAGCAAATGTAACATCGTTGAACAGGACTTCCGGCTGTCCCGGCTGTGCCTGAGCCGGAATATGCTGCTTGCCGTTGTCGGAAAGTTCCGGTTCATCCAATACCGCTTCAATACGATCAAGGGCAGCGTTCATAACGGTTAGTCTGGATGCTTCTCCATAGAGAGCCTTCAACGGGCCAAAAAGATCAAATACAAATAGCAGAACACCCAACACATAAGCCAAAGAAAGCGCACCGCTCTGTTCCAACACAATAGACAGGCCGAAAATTGCCGCAATACCAATACCGTAAAGGATATTCAGCCCCATTGTCCACGGGGTCATTTTTCGTTCAAAGTCAAGCGATGTATTTCTGGAACGCTTGAAATTGCCGGACAGTTCTTCGGATTTTTCTCCAAGCAGGCTATAGCTCTTAATAACACCAATGCCCTCCACAAAAGACAGCACCGCATCGGTCAGCCGTTCACTCTGCTCCTGACGGCCTGCTGCTTCTCGTAGGGAAACTTTGTTCATTCCCTTAGATACCAGCCATGCCAAAATAGTAACTATCGCAGCGATCAAGCCAAGCTGCCAATTCAGATAAAACATGAACGCCAGCAAAACCAGCGAGGACAGCAGATAGCTCATCATGTTTCCCAGCGTACTCATAGCGACTTCTTCAATGAACACCATGTCGGTACTGAGGACAGAACTGATCTTGCCAATATTGCCGGAAGTGAAATATCCCATCGGAAGTTTCCGCAGATGGCCGCCCAATTCGATACGCTTGTCAGCGAACATCAAATATCCCGCTGCACTTTGCAGGCTGTCACTAAGATAATGGACGAGCATCTGAACCAGCACAATAGCGGCAAGGCCAAGTCCCACATAAAGGCAAGTCTGCCCGGTAATGGTCTTGTTTGCAAATCCACTCAAAACCACAAAGGCCAGAAAAATCGGCATTTTGGACAGAATGGATTCCAGAAACGCACAAACAAATGCGCCCTGAATACGGCTCTTATAACGGCCGGAAAGTTTCAATATTCTTGAAAACAAAGCAAACATTTATTTCCCCTCCTTTGCAGTGTGTACTTTCCACTCGGCGCTGTCTTGTGCCGCTTTCCACAACTTTTGATATTCAGGGCAGGACTGGATCAGCTCTTGATGTCTGCCCGTTGCAACCAGTTTTCCGTGATCCATAACACAAATCTGATCTGCGTTCATAATGGCTGGTAATTTGTGTGCAATAACCACAAGGGTCTTACCTTTTACAAGCTCTGCAATGGCGGCCTCCATCTTTTCTTCGTTTTCAGGATCGGCATAGGCAGTTGCCTCGTCAAGCACCACAATAGGAGCATCCTTTAAGATTGCCCTTGCCAGAGAAATACGCTGGTGCTGACCGCCGGAGAGCATTTTTCCTGCATCACCAGCCATCGAATGAATACCCTGCGGAAGTTTCTCAAGGAACTCTATACACTGAGCTTTCTTTGCGGCCTCCACCACTTCTTCATCCGTTGCGTTCAGCCGACCAAGCCGAATGTTTTCGAGCAGAGAGGTATTGAACAGGTATTGATCCTGTGCCACATAGGAGATACGGCTGTTGAGTGCTTCAAGACTCATATCGCATAGTTTCTGCCCACCGATGGAAATACTGCCTTTCTGTGGGTCATAATAGTGAATCAGCAGTTTCGCTAATGTACTCTTGCCGGAGCCAGATTCACCAACAAGGGCTGTTTTCTGTCCAGCTTTTGCCGTAAAGGAAATGTCATGGAGAACTTCATCCTCAATTACAACAGGCTTTCCATCCGGGCCGGGCTGTGTGGTCTGATAAGCGAAAGAAACATGGTCATAAGTAATGGTGTCATCTTTCCCGTGGAACGCACCTTCTGTCTGCTGGAGCTCCGGCGCATCCAACACCTGCTCCAATGCAGAAATTTTATAGTTAAGCTGGGGCATGGTAGGCAGGAAACCGAGAGATTTCAGCAGCGGCATACCAATACTTAAAGAAAGACACAGTACCAAGATCAAATTAGGCAGAGTAGACCAGCCAGAGAGAACGAACCATGCGCCAACAGGCAAAGTCAGAATAATGGTGCATGGAAGCAGACTGCTGTAAATTGCCATCCACGGCCACGCCGCCTTGTACCACGCCAGAGTATAGTCCCGATAATCTGATACATCTTTGCGGAACCGCTCGTAGGAATCTGCGTCCTTATTGAATACCTTGACAACTTCCATACCGTTAATGTACTCAATAATGGTATTGTTCATCTTTTGTCCGGCCATGTAGTAAGGCCCCATTTTCTTCATGCCAACGGAATACATCGTCATCATGGCAATCAGACTGATCGGAATGGATGCCAGCGACAGAAGCGCCAGTTTCCAATCCACAAAGAACATTGCCACATAAACCGCAATAGGGATCATCAGGTTTGCAATTCCCTCCGGCATGGAGTGAGCCAGCAAAACTTCCAGACTGTCTACATCATCCACGAACAGCTTTTTGACTGTGCCGGTGCCTTTATCCTGAATGACACCAAGGGGCAGCTTTTCAAACCGTTTTTGAAGTGCCGTCCGCAGACGGAGCAGCGTGTCGTAAGCGGCTTTGTGAGAAAGATTCAGCCCCCAGCCATAGAAAAGGGCTTGCAGCACCAGACACACCAAGACAAGAACCACGCGCAAAATGATAAAGGATGCTTCAATAGATTCACCCATGACCAGCGGCGCGATCACCTGATAGGCCAGCACAAAAGGCAGGACGCCCATAAGAACGCTGACCAGTACGA
>ENA-UAOW01000422-UAOW01000422.1-human-gut-metagenome-genome-assembly--contig:-NODE-422-length-20582-cov-9.450821_pt1 | contig 20582 bp, 14 predicted proteins | sample MGYA00243470_ERZ654559 | MGnify/ENA primary metagenome ERZ654559 (study PRJEB26926, sample SAMN06164851) | human gut metagenome | biome: ENVO:00009003; feature: ENVO:2100002; material: ENVO:00002003...
ACAAGGGTGAGAATCGTGCCGGAAAGGAAAAGTTCGTTCATGGTTAATACCTCCTGTTAGTAGTTTGTAGTGAGTAAAGGGAGAATCAAGTAGGGGGCACTTCTAAATAGAGAGCCTACATCTTACGTCACCGTGCTTACCGACCAGTACACGGCGGTTCAATCGCATAAGTGCAAGAACTCACAGCGGCAGGATACCAAACTACCCTGCCGCTACGAGCCTTTCGTTTATAATGGGATATGCTAAAACTTGGTTTCCAGCTATTCGCCAATAGCCCAATAAGCCCCAACTTGTGCTTACCGCTGAATCCCCTCATGGAACAGGTAATGGTCAAAAATCCACACAATTTCATGATCTGCGCCATTCTCTTGCAAATTCCATTCTGAAAGTTCCGCGCGAATCTGCTCTTTCGCCTCTTTCGTAAAGTTGTCCAGCACCTGATGATCCATGCACTCTATGGGTTCAATGCACTCGAAAAGCAAGCTATCTGGATAGAGCGCCGCTGCTTCCTGAAACAGCGTCTCCTTCCATTCGACCGCATTATCGCCCGTTATCTCCCTACCATACATATAAGAATAGGTATATTCCGGATTGAGATAAAAACACATCTGCCATAGAAACTGCTTGCTCGTGCGGTACTTTTTCAGCCCCCAAGAAATAATATCCAGCAGAAAAGCCTTGTAGAGCGAATACTCATTTTTCGCCTCCCACAGCGGGGAATTTTCCGAAAATTGAACCACCGTATCCGCATAGGCAACCATCTGCCGCAGTGCCAGCACAGTCAAACCCCCAGACGGCGGCTCCTGCTGCCACACGTCCTGCAAATAATGCAGAATCGGCAGGCGTTTTCCCTGCTGTTCAAGCTGGTATACTTCGGCTTTGATTTTGATGATGTCCATTGTTATCCCCTCGCTTATTTCGTCGGACAGCTGTTTGATATGGTAAAAGTTGCCCGGCGTTTTTTGCCAAACAGGCTATACGACTTCCTTGATGCATTTGTATTGTAGCACATTTTTTCAGCAAAAGCAGCGTGGAATTGTACTATCGGCGCTTGAAAGTTGGAGAAACTGTCAATGAAAAGAAAAAATCTTTCCAGCCGATGTTCTTCGCGCGTTTGCCAACACGCACGCGAGAGCATCAGCCAGAAAGAATTGTTCATTGTGGCTTACATCCTCGAATACATGGAGTACACAGGCTGTATGTAGATGCACCTGACAAGTCCAGCGGCAAGCGCAGACCGGCAAGCTGGAAGGCTGCAACAACAAAACCAAAGTTGCCAAGCGTATGGGCTACGGTTTTCGCGATGACGATTATTTCTTTTTACTTATTCAGTTCTTGTCGGTTGCCCCCAAGGTTCCGTGAAGAACCTTTTTATTATCCCACAGCTTTCCGTGATGAACCAAAAAATCCGCGTCCCCATGCAGCAGCACGAAAGCAGACGCGGATTTTGCTATGCATTTAAGGTAACACCGCACAGATGAGGTGGTCGGCTGGTGAATGGATTTTTCATCATACGATTTCCAGATAAGAATGCGCCATGCTGCGCCGCGAATTTCACTCTGCCCGAACGACCAGTACCCAGTCGTTATCCGGCGTAAAACGCTTGACAGGCTTGACGGCAATGCTTTCTTTTCCGGTCGCATCCATCAAAAAGCTCTCCCGACCGCTAACCGGATTGAACCAGCTGACCGTCAGCCTTCGCCCCGCATAGGGCGTCAAGGACAGCGTGAACGCTTCGCCGAGATAGGTATACGCAAAGAGGAAGTCATTCCCCGCAAAGACACTGATGCGGCGGTACTTTTTCCCCTGCGGCGAAAGCAGCAGCGCCGTTGCCTCATGACCCGATTGGTAATCGACGGATTCCATCAAGTCCTTCAGGATGCCCATCTGCTCCGAACCGACATGATGCAGTGAATCCTGCCATGTGTAGCGCACGCCAAAGGAACCGGGAATGGTCGGCGTATGGAAGAACTGCTGGATGCTGTTGTCGCCGTAGGTGTGTCCCATCGAACCCTGAAATACCGACCAGTAGGCATAGCGGCGAACATCCCACTCCCGCCAGTAGGGCTGGGAGAGATCGTGCAGACCTTGCAGAATTTGCTCATAGGAGGGTTCACCATCCAGCGTAGGCTTCACAGGGGTCATGGCGTAGTCGCGATCCACATAGCGCCAGTTGTCCTCCCCGAAGTAGGTTTCAGCGTCCAGCCGATTGTCGTCCCACGCGCCCAGCGTAACCTGATCATAGCGGCGATGCCCGGACTGGAACATATTGAAATCCAGCCACGGTTCATCGTGGAACCAAAGGGACGACGAAGTGCGCCCGAAGGGATGGTAGCACACCAGTTTGTCCGGATTCAGCTGCTTGAACAAGCGTCCCTCCCGGCAGTACAGATCATGCTGCTGGTCGCCGCGAATATCGCCGCCCAACAGCCAAATGACATTCGGACGCGAGCCGTACCGATTCGCCAGAAAGGTCACATAGCGGTCGATATTCTCCTCGCTAATGTACCCCTCCTTCACCACATGTCCCCATGCGGGAAGCAGCGCCATATACAGTCCCAGCTCTTCGGCAATGTCCATCACTCGATCCACAAAGCTCCAGTAAGCGGGATCTGTCGGATCCTTTTCGACCTCAGCGGGATTGGTGGCGGGCATTTCCGGCAGGCGGTGAATCAGCACCGTCTGAATCACATTGAACCCCTTGTCGCGGCGGTTGGTCAGGTACAGCTTCGCCTCTTCCTCATCGCAGACCGGGCACAGCAGCCATGCAGTATCGCCCAGATAGAAGAAGGGCTGCTCGCCGTTGCGAAGATAGCGGCCATTTTCACTTACACGCAGTTTTCCCTGTTTCCACGGCTTGATGTACTTCATCCCTGAATCTCCTCCTTCAGCTTCCAATCCTCCAGCACAATGGAAACCTTCTCCACGCGCCCGGAGGACAGTGAACGACGCATGGCCTCCATGACGGCGATGGTGCGAATGCCCTCCGACAGATCGGGCTTGGGCGTTTCGCCGTCCCAGATGCAGCGGGCAAAGTAATCCAGATAGTTCTGGTATTCCCCGGCATGATGGCTGTCCCCTTCAAACCGGTAATAATAAGGTCTGCGCTCGTCGTAATTTTCATGAACCGTGGTATTGAAAATTCCCGTCTCGGAGAAATGATGGTAGTAATCGAAGGGGCATTCCGCCTTGGATGAACCGCTGGTTCCGCGCAGGGTGCAGGAGATGAAATGCTCCGCCTGCTTGCCAAAACCCGGCACCGCATAATTCCCATTGACGCTGGCGCAGACACCGCGCTTGTCCTTGAGAAGGAACTTGAGCGAATCGGGCGCCATAACGCCGCGGGACGCGCTGTTGGCAGAGCAAACGCCCACCCCGTATACGTCCTCCACCTCCGGCAGATACCACAGCGCCAAGTCAACCGCGTGAATCAAAAAATTGTACATCCATGAAAAGCCCTCGCGATGGCTCCATGCCCGTTCCAGGAACCAGCGGGAGTCGCTGTTGTAATGGGTTTCCACCGTCACCAATTCGCCGTTACGACCCTTCTCAAAATCGCGGCGCTGGTGCATGGCGGCTTCAAAGTATCGGGAGCTTTGCCCGATGAAAACCTGCTTGCCGCTCCTTCGCTGCGCTTCCAGCAGTTCCTTGGCCATGGTCAAGTCCACCATCAGCGGCTTGGTGCAGACCACATGCTTGCCCGCTTCCAACGCCATGATGATATGTTGGGCATGAAGCTGGTCGGGTGTGTAAATGCCGATCACGTCAATGCTTTCATCCCGCAGCATCTCCTGATAATCGGTGCAGTAACCGGAAAGGTGAAACTCCTCCGCTCGCTCTCGGCACAGCTGCTCGTTCAGGTCGCAGATGGCGCCCAGCTTCCACAGCCCGCTGCTCTGCACGGCCGAGATGACGCTGCGTCCCTCCCCCAGTCCGAGCACACCAATGCGCAGCTTCTTGTTCGCTTCGTTCATGTTGATTGCTCCCTTCCTTGAATCACCGTATATGGCTTTCCTGCCCGAAGGCTGATTGTTTGCTCCCAGCCTCGGCAATGCAGCGTAACTTCCCTGTCGCGCCAGCTCAGCAGCATAACCTCCGTCAAAGCGCCGTCCCGCCACTTGGCGGATACCCGCACCGGGCCATCCGCCATCAAGCCCTCAAAGCAGCCCTCCGTCCACGCCTCCGGCAATGCAGGCAGCAGGTCAATTCGGTTTTTCCGGCTTTGCAGCAGCATTTCCACAACCGCCTGCGCTGCGCCCGTGTTGCCGTCCAGCTCCCAGACCGGCGCAAAGGAGGACGCGCCCCGCGTGGGCGGGTGCATCACCAACAGGTTCGGCATGGTCAAACGGCGGCACAGCTCCGAAAAATGGAACTGCGCCTGCTCTCCATCTCCCAGACGCGCACTGTAAAGCGTCAGCATATTCCGCGCCCAGCCAGTATCCTCCCATTTTTCATAAGGAGTAAGCCGCTGGCGGATGCTTTCCCGCGCCGCGTCGGCTAATTCCGGCGTTTCCTCCGGCGTAATCTGATACAGCGGATACAGTCCGACCATATGGCTCATGTGTCGATGCTGTCTGTCCGCCGGAGGCAGATTGTGCGACCATTCCGCCAGCGTGCCATCTGGCAGCGTGCGCAGCGGCGGCAGCTTTGCCAGCGCCTCCCGAACAGCGCGCTGATGTGCGTCCTCGGGAAGCCGAAGCGCCCTATGGGCTTCCAGATCATCCGTCAGAAGCGCACGGATCATGCTCAGCTCAAACGCTGTTCCAACGGAGGAATAGCATTTTCCGTTTTCCGTCACGAACGCATTTTCCGGAGAAATCGACGGGCCGCAGGTCAGGAAGCCCTCCTCGTCCTCAAAAAGATACGCCAGAAAGAACGCCGCCGCTTCCCGCAGCGCCGGAAGCGCCTTCTCCTTCAAGAAAGCCTCGTCCCCTGTGCGGCGATAGTAGGTCATGTAGTCCAGCGCCAGCCATGCGCCGCAGGCCGGACAGGGCGCAAGACTCTTGTTCCAGTAGGGCTGCGCATAGCCCCATGCGTTTGCAACCAGCTCCGCTGCCCATCCCGGCAAGCCGTAGTGACGCTGGGCGTTCCTGCGTCCATGCGGAATCAGCCGCTTTTCCATCCATGCGAACAACGGCAGATGGCTTTCACTCAAGCCGCTGGATTCGCACAGCCAATAGTTCATCTGGGTGTTGATGTCCAAGTGCATATCGCACGTCCAGCCGATGCGGCAGGCAACGTTGTCGTTCCACACGCCTTGCAGGGACATGGGCAGCGGCGCGTCCGCTCTCGCGCCGCTGACGGTCAGATAGCGGCCGAAGGCAAAGAGCATTTCCGCGTCGTTCGCCGTATCGTCGCCCGCCAAATGAAGCCGTGCGGTCTGCGTCTGCCCGGAAAAATCCGCAGCATGGTGTGCGCGAAGCATGGCATAGTCCGCCAAGGCGCAGCGAGCGAATAGCCGCTCCTTGGCGTTTTCCGTCCAAGCTGCGTCAGGAAGACGCACTTGCTGCTCCTCCGGCGTAAAGTCGGATACCATCGTCAGCCGCAGCAGCCATTCGTGACTTCCGTGAATTTCCAGCGCATCGCCGGTACAGACGACCGCGCCATCCCCTGCGTCCACCGTAACAAGTCCCAGCAGATGCGTCCCGCACGTCCCGTCGCTGTGGCGGTTTTCATGCGCCCACGCATCCAGCAGTAAGCCGCCCTTATACGCGCTTGCCTTCGCCGCGCCATCTCCCATGGCAATGCGCACGGTCATGGGCGCATCATCCGTTGCCCGAAGGAAGAACGCCCGATCCGGGTAAGAACAGAAGCACTCCCGCCGCTGCATACCGCCCTCGTGGCGGAAGCTCAGCTGCATCAAGCCCTCTTCCAGATCCAGGCTTCGTCCGTAATCCCGCCATGCGCCCAGCGTCTGCGTAATTCGCAGCGTTCCGACCGGCATCGAGGTGCCGTACTGTTCTTTGCTTCCCATGAAGCTTTCAATCTGCCGATCCGCCGCCGCATAATCGCCGTCAAGCGCCGCCTGCCGCGCCAGGCGGAAGGACTCCGCCGCGGCGGCGTCAGGCGTATCCTCATCCGGGGAACCGGAATAAAAGGCGATGTGGCTCAGCTCCAGCGTTTCATGCTCCGGCTGACCATGTATCGCCTGCCCCATCCAGCCGTTGCCCAGCAGCATGCTTTCGTGGAAAGCCATTCCGGGGGCGTCCAGCCGCAGCACATGGTGTTGCATGTCAGAATCGACCTCCTGCCTTGCATTCAAGCGTCAAAATAGGGAGCCAGAACGCGTGCGTCGGCTCCCCATGATGTGTCATCTCGTTCGATCAGCCCTTGACGCTGTACCCCTCAGCTAAGCACCATCCGCGTCTGCCGAAAGGAGCTGGGCGTGACGGTGGTTCGCACGCTGCTTTCTCTGGTGGAGCGCGATATGCCTTGCACCATTAAGACAGAAATCGGCGTAGACGTCGTTATGCGCGATTCGGTGCGCATCAAAAAGCAATAATACGATTTCCAGATAAAACGCTGCCCGGTTTGATTTTTTCTCAAACCGGGCAGCGCCTTATATTATTTCCAAATGAGAATGCACCAAGGCGCAAGCAGATGGCGCAGTTGAATCAGGAAATCGTATTACGCATGATCTCGCGAGCGTTCCCGATACTCCTGCGCGGTGCAGCCCATCCATTTCCGGAACCATCGGGCAAAATAGTTGGCGGTATTGAAGCCCGTCTGCTCCGCAATAGAGGCGATGGACTGGTCGGTTTCGCTGAGGAGGCTGCACGCCTTCTTCAGCCGGGACTGTGCAATGCTGTCGCTGAACGACACGCTGCTGCATTCACGGTACACACGCGAAATGTAGGTGGGATGGAAATGCAGCGCGTCCGCAATCGCGGTGAGCGACAAATCGCCGCTTAGATGCTCGGCTATATACTGGTCAATCTGCCGCACAATGTGTCGCTGACGGTGCATTTGCTTTTTGGAGCGTGCATTGAATACTTCCTGCGCCAGATGGTTCAGCTTGCGCTGTAGCTCGCTGAGCGGCGTTCCGGGCTTAATCACCAGCCTTTCCAGCGCGGGCGACGCAATGTCGCCCGTCAGGAAGGCGCCGCTGCAATCGCGCATGAACTGCGCCAGCGCCTCGTAAAGCTCATCGGTGCTTCGCTTATCGCTGGTATCTGCCAGAAGCTGAAAAAAGCGCGGGGTTTCTTCAGCAAAGAGATCCTCCTGACCGGTAAGCAGGTATTCCTTCATGCGGATAAGGCTTGCCTGTCCGTCGCTGACGGATACCAGCGGCATCGAGGACGTTGGCTGCGCCTGCGTCGCGTGCAGCGTGACCAGTTCGCCGGACGCGGGGCTGACCTGATTGATCAGCTCCAGCATCTGCGCCGCTCCCTTCCCCAATGCCTTCCATTCTGTTTCGCAGTCCATCAGGCAGACCGTCAGCTGCTGTCCCTGCTGCTCGATCATCCGCTGCGCATTCTCCAGGTGTCCCTCCAGCAGCGCGCTGTCCTCCTCCGAGGGCTGAAACACAATGGAGAAGCAGCGGGCATTCATGTCGGTCAGCAGCATCGGCAAATGGGGGCGCATCAGCTCCTCGATCAGGTTCATCGACTGATGCAGAAGCTCGGGGCGCATGGCTGCGCCGAACATGCCATATCCCATACGCACCGGTCGATGTGCGTCAAAGGGAAAACCGCTGTCCTTGATGGCGGCAAGCAGCGATTCCTCTTGCAGCTGTCCGCCGTGCATGGCATGGAACACCAGCTGCCGCAGCTGCCTTGCATATTCGCTCGCCACCGCCGCCTGCCGCATCAGCCTCGCGCTTTCCTCCTGCAGGTTCTCTACCGCTCTTTCCACCGTGCTGATAAGCACTTGGTCGCCTTCGCTTTTGAGTACATACGCAAACGCACGCTGCTTCAGCGCTCGGCGCGCATAATCAAAATCGGAATAGCCGGTCAGGTAGATAACGCGGGTCATCGGCCAGCGTTCGCGCACCATGCGGTGAAGCTCCAGCCCCGACGCTCCGGGCATTTCAATATCGGTCAGCAGAATATCCACGCGGTTGCGGTTCATCACGGCACACGCCTCGTCGCAGCTGTAGCAGCGGCGAACCTCCAGCCTGTCCTGAAACACCTCTTGAAGCATATGGTACAATCCGTCGGCAATGATAACCTCGTCATCGACAATAAGAAGCGATTCCACGCCGCCTCACCTCCCTGTCCTCGGGAATAGGATTGTCACAGACAATCCGTCCGCAAAGCTTTCCAGTTTCAGCTCATAATGATCACCGTAGAGCAGCTCCATGCGGCGATACAGGTTATACAGCGCGCTGCCCTCCGCCAGTTCTCCGGCGCGCATTCGCTCGTCCAGGCGGCGCACGTTCTCCGCATCCATCGTCCCGCCGTTATCATATACCGTTACGCCGAAGCGATCCTGCTCCATGATAAAGCTGACCTCCACCACGCCGCCGCTTTGCTTGTTCTTCACGCCATGCACAAAGGCATTCTCCACCACCGGCTGAAGAATCAGCGGCGGTATGTTTTCCTGCGCGATTTCCTCCGGCAGCTCGTTCATATGCACGCGCACCCGCGGAGAAAAACGCATCCCTTGAATTTCCAGGTACTGTCTGATATGGTTCACCTCGTCGCGCAGGGGAACGTCATGCTCCGGAATGGTCGTGATGTAGCGGTAATAGCGACTCAGATTCAGGCTCAGCCGCGCAATGTCTTCGTTGCCGTCCTGCTGCGCCATGCGGTAGACCATAAAGAGCGTGTTGTAAAAGAAATGCGGATTGATTTGCATTTGCAGCTGCCGAATCTCCGCCTGCTGTGCGCGCAGCCGTTCCTCATAAACCTGCGCCTTGAGGCTTTCCAGATTCTCCATCATGGAGTTAAACTGGGCGTAGAGGTCGTCAAAGCCCGCATCCGAGCGGTCAATATGGAAATGTCCCGTTTCGCCTGCCTGACGCAGGGAATCGGCAATGGTATCCAGCGGCTGAAGGATATATCGCCGGAAATAGGTAAGATAAATAACCAGCAGCACCAGCGCCAGCGCGGTCAGCAGGCAGACCCACATACGATGGCGCATCAGCGGCTGCAATTCATCCGCTATCGTGCCGACACAGCGAAGCGTAAGATGCAGCAGCGGTATTTCCGCCTCTGCGGAAAAAGTGCTTTCCCCCTGCACGCCCAAAAGGCTGCTGCCCTCCTTTCCGGCGGACAGCAACCCATTTTTCGTTCCGGCACTGAAAAACACCGTGCCTTCCGGCGTATACAGCGTCATGTCCAGCGCGTTTTCGCTGGCCAACAGGCGCATTCGCCGTTCGAGACGTTCCGGCGATATGCAGACAGAAATGAGGAACATCGGCTCGCCCCGCGTTACAGGGCTGCAAAGCATGTACAGATTGTCCCCATGCTCTGCGATGCGCAGCAGCTTTCCGTCCACCAATTGCCGGAAAGTCGCGTATTCGCTCCGATCCATCGTATCATAGATGGATTTTTCCGTCGAGATAACGCGGTCGATCTGCGGCAGCAGGATCTTTGCGTTTTCCAGCAAATCACACGAGCGCTTCATGCGGAGCAGCTTATCAGACAGACCGCTAATGCTGGCGATGCGCTGATAGGCGCTGAGCCGCGGATAGGCGATGACATACCGCAGCAGCTCCTTATCCGCCGCAAGCTCCTGACACTGGGTAATCAGATTTCCGACCTCCAGATTGATTTGCGACGCAATATAGCTGCATTCCCGTTCGCTAAGCGCCTCCATGTTCCCATGAAGGGTCTGCAATCCCATATGGTTCAGGTAAAGCCCGATGGCATAGAACACCAGCACCACGGCAACCGTGATGGCCAGCAGGCGAATGAACCCACGGCGATTTAGACCCAGCGGCTGTTTATGCATGCGCAATTATCCCTTCACAGACCCCAGCACCATGCCCTTGACGAAGTAGCGCTGCAAGAAAGGATACAGCACCAGCATCGGGAAGCATGCTACAAAAATCATGGCGCATTTCACGGTTTTGTCGGATACCAAGGCAAGCGCCTCCCAGTCGCCGGCGCCCATCTGCGTGAGCTTCTGGTCAATAACGATGGTTCTCATGTAGCTCTGCAAAGGATATTGCTCCGGACCTCTGCTGTAGATGATGCCGTTGAACCATTCGTTCCAGTGATACACAGTGGAGTACAGGGCGACGGTGGCGAGCGCCGCCTTGGAGGTGGGCACAAAGATCTGCCACAGAATGCGCCACTGGCTGGCGCCGTCCATGATGGCGGCCTCCTCCAGCTCTCGGGGCGTCTGACGGAAGAAATTCAGCAGCAGAATAATGTTGTACACAGGGACAGCGCCGGGAATCACCAGCGACCAGAAGGTTCCCTTGAGTCCAGTAAGGTTAATGACCATGTACAGCGGAATCATGCCGCCGGAAATCAGCATGGTAATGAAGAAATACCATGCATACGCCGTGCGGGCGCGGAACTGGTTCGTTTCCTTGCTCAGCGGATAGGCGCAAATGATGCAGAAAAACATGTTCAGGCTCACGCCGACCAGCACACGCTTGAGCGAAACAAGCATCGCCGTCCAGAAGGGAGCGCGGTTAATGACATACTTATAGCTTTCCAGCGTGAAATTCACCGGCCACAGCGTAACCAGTCCGCCGGAGGCAGAGGACTTATCTGACAGGGAGATGGCGAATACGTGAATCAGCGGAATCAGGCAAGACGCGGCCAGCAAACCGATTACCAGGGCGTTGACCACAACGAATACCCGGGCTCCGAAGCTCTTTGACTTAACCATACCACGCGCCTCCTCATCAGAAAACTCTGTAATCTGCGAACTTGTAGGCACACAGATAGCTTACAGAGATAAAGAGTGTCGATACAACGGATTTGAACATGCTCACAGCGGCGGACTGTCCCCACAGACCGTTCTTAAAGCTCAGGCGATAAATGAACGTATCCAGAATATCGCCGGTGGAATAAACAGCCTCGCTGTACATGTTATAAACCTGATCAAAACCGGCATTGAGCACGTTGCCAAGGCTCAGCACCATCATCAGCACGATAATCATGCGCATATTGGGCAAGGTGACATGCATGATCCGCTGGAAGCGATTGGCGCCGTCAATGGTAGCGGCTTCATACTGGGTGGGATCAATGTTGGTAATAGCAGCCAGATACACAATCGTACCAAAGCCAAATTCCTTCCATACGTCGGTAAACACCAGCGTAAATCGGAACCATTTGTTGCTGCCAAGGAAGAAAATCGGTTCAGCGCCGAATAGCCCCAGGAGGCGATTGACAAGACCGCCGTTGGGCGACAGCAGGTCAATCAGAATACCCGCCAGAATAATCCAGCTCAGGAAGTGGGGCAGATAAATCAAGGTTTGCGAAAGGCGCCGGAAGGCATTGCTTTGAATCTCATTGAGCAAAATGGACACGATGACAGGCACGAGCAGATGCAGTGCCATTTTCCACGCCGAGATGATGATCGTGTTGCGGAGCGCAGGCATCGTCTGGGGATTTCGCAGCAGCATTTGGAAGTTCCTCATGCCGACAAATTTCTGAGGACCAAACAGTCCCTTCGCCGGAATAAAGTTCTCAAATGCGATCTTCAGCCCAATCATGGGAAGGTACATATAGATGAAGACAAGAATAACGCCGGGCAGCAGCATTAGATGAAAGGGCAGCTCGCGCCACAAGCGTTTTCTTCTCCGAACGCGCTTCAGGTTGACGTAATTTTTGCTTACAATGCTTTTTTCCACAGTCGTCGCCCCCTGCTGGGATTGATTTGAAAGCGGGGGCTGATGTTGTCACCAGCCCCCGTTGGTCAATCGGTCAGATTACTTCAAGGAAGCATACCATTCGTTGACTTCTTCAGTAATCGCGTCGCCGCCGTTGGCGTAGAAGTTTTCCACAAACCGGTCGAAAGCGTCAATGGTTTCCTCGCCGGTGATGATCTTCACGAAGGTTTCGTTCTGCAGGTCCTTAAGGTAGCTCATGTACAGGGTCATGCTTTCGGTGGGTGCGCCAACGAACATCATGTCCTGCGTCAGATTGTTTTCCTTGTAGTAGTTCAGCACGCCGTAAGCGCCTTCCGCACCGTAGATGCGCTCCCAGCCCCACAGGGCGAAGCCTTCCTCGGAGCCGGATTCAAACGCCTGAAGCTTCTGAAGGATGGAGTAGCCTTCACCGGTGACCTGAGAGAAATCGCCGGACTGACGCGCCGCTTCCAGATCGAGGAAAGCGTTCAGGTTCTTGTCAGGCTTGGTGGGGGTCACAGGGGACAGCTTCCAGATGGATTCGGAATCCAGGGGCGCATAGTACACGCCGTTCTCGTTGTTGGGACCCCAGCACTTGTCGATGAAGAGGTTGTACATCTTCACAACGGCTTCGGGATGCTCGCAGTCCTTGCGAACCACGGTCCAAGCGGTAGTGCCGACGTCCGTCTGCGCCTTCGCCTTGTGGTCGGTAGCCGTTACGATGGGGAACGCCTGCCACTGTCCTTCGGGCTCAAGGTTCTTGCTGTTCTGCAGGGGGTAAATAGAGTTCCACTGTGCGCCAAACATGATGCCGCACTTGCCGGAAGTGGTCGCTTCCGCCACCTTGCCGTCGTCCTTAACGGCAAATTCAGGATCCAGCAGACCGTCCACATACATCTGATGCAGCGTCGCCAGCGCGTCCTTGGTACCGGGCAGCGTAGAGCCATACACCAGCTTGCCCGTGCCGTCGTCCACCCAGATTTCGGGATAGGAGTCGAACGCATTGAAGAAGCCCTTCAGCGTGAACAGCTGATCCCAAGGCGTCTTGGACACGGCCATGCCGATGGTGTCGTTCACGCCGTTGCCGTCGAAGTCAGCCTCAGCGAAGGCCTTCGCCGTAGCAATCAGCTCGTCCATGGTGGTGGGAACGGGCAGGTTCAGCTTTTCCAGCCAGTCCGTGCGAATCCACATCAGGTCGGCAATCATCAGCGTTTCGCCAACCACGGGCAGCGCGTAAAGCTGACCGTCGAAGGTGACCGCGTCAAAGGGAGAAGTGCCGGTTTCCAGCATGACGCGCTTGGTCTGCTCGGTTGCGTACTCGTTGTAGATTTCGTCGAGCGGCATAATCAGACCCGCCTCATACAGCTGCTTGGCTTGCAGAGCGGTCACGTTCACGAACTCCGGAATGGCGCCGACGGCCAACTCCGCAGCCAGCTTCTGGTCGTATTCGTCGCCACTCTTCACGATCCAGTCGTATTCCACGTTGATGTTCAGCTCGTCGCGGAACAGATCGCACCAGAGGTTGTCGGTCATGGTCTTGTCAGGATGCTGCGAGAAGTAGTTCGCGTCGAGCGTGTCGTCCGTGGAACGAACGAAATGCACCGTCACGGGTTCATCATATTTCTGTTCGTTCGCCAGCGCGCTGGTGCAGAGCATCATGAGCGCCATCAGCAGAGATACGACGGAGAGGAATTTCTTCATAGGGAAGCCTCCTTTGCAATTGTTGAACCGAATTCCTATCGGTTCTATTGATAATAGTATAGCACAAGTTTTCACCAGAAACAATAGAATATCTTTGACACAATAGCACAAATGAACACAAAATAACATATTCGCGCAAAGGGCGTTTTTGTTTTTTTCTTTTCTTTGCTTCACCAGTTGCGACATTCTTTCATTATTTCTCGCAAAACGTCCGCGTCACACCGAACCTGCGCAAAAAAGGCGGCGAACGACGTCGCGCAAGCAAAAAGCAATTCTATTATAGCAAAACGCCCTGCGAAAAGAAAGTCCCGCGCCGAAGAGCAATATCAAATGAGTATTCTTCCCCTTGGAAAATGGCGCATGCATAGCCATCATGGAACTATACTTTCAATATTTGATTGCAAAAATGAAAGTTTCGCTGTTTTTTTTGCAATATACAGTCAGCCTGTATTCACTACCGCACCAGTCTACATCGACTGGCTACTCAGTCAGATTAACTTGTTGTTTTCCAAAGTTGAAGAATATTTTTCAGTAATTTCATCGTTTTTCGCATAGGAATGTCAAGTCCATTGCAATGCAACATGGAAAGTATAAGAGCAATTTTATTATTCCGGCAAATGCCAGTTTGAGGGCGTTGGCGCGAGAAATGCCAGTATTGGATTGCGACAACAGGGAATGACGCATATCTGGAGAGCATTTTCAAGAGTTGATAATCCTTGAATGCCCGTAGACATCGGCATTGGAGTACAACGTATTATGGTGAACACACGACCACGGTGAATGGCAATGGGCGTGACCCCGGCATGAAGGACGTATTAGCAGTAGGACGAGTGGCTGGAATGCCGACAAAAGTATGCAAACAGATTGCAGAGGAAATTCGGGAGAAAACGGAAGGACTGGAGCGGAAGTATCGTGAGGTGCGGTCATGAAGAGCAGCGCAGGATGCACCATCAACGGCTAAAGAATATATCTTTTTTCATAAGCCAATGCTGATGATGGCGGAAAATCCAGAAATCTCAGCTTAATAGCAGTTCCTTACGTCTTGATTAGTATTTCAATTGCCTTATGCAATTTTGCAGCAGAAATCTTCATCTTTGTCGGCAAACATTCTAACTATACTTTCAATCATTGCTTGTAAAAATGAAGATTTTCCCCGTTTCTTTTGAAATATCGTTGCGGATTGCATTCCTTCGTATTGAAAAATTGATGCTGCCCGTCCTCCGATTTCCTTGCTATTTCCCGAAATCAATGGTAAAATAAGAGCAGGCTAAGGGGTGATTTCATTTGAGCAGTCGCAGAAATCAAAACCTCAGCAAACATCCTGCGGAAAGGAGCAGAGGCAATGGGTCGCTTTGTGAATCCGAACAACAGCGCTTTTCAGGTTGCGCTGAACTCGCAAATTTATGTTGACAAAACCGGGATGATTGCATACACCAATCGCGTTCTTGGCACGATGGAAGGTTATCTCTGCAACAGCCGTCCGCGACGGTTCGGGAAGTCCATCACTGCCAATATGCTGACGGCGTATTACAGCAAGGGCTGCGACTCGGAAGCAATGTTCGCCGGATTGGAAATCAGCAAGTCTGCTGACTTCAAGAAGCACCTGAACAAATACGACGTGATTCACATCGACGTTCAGTGGTTTCTGGCAAACTGCGTTGACGCGGCGCATGTTGCAGCGTACATTACAAGCAGCGTGCTGGCTGAACTCCGAGAAATCTATCCAGCTGTTCTTCCAGAGAATGCTGCAACACTGTCGAATGCCCTTTCACAGGTGAATGAAAAGACAGGACAAAAATTCATCGTTATTATTGACGAATGGGATGTTCTGATTCGTGACGAAGCTGCCAATGCGAAGGTACAGGAAGATTACATCAACTTTCTTCGAGGCATGTTCAAAGGAACGGAGCCGACGAAGTATATTCAGCTGGCTTATCTGACAGGCATTCTTCCTATCAGGAAAGAAAAAACGCAGTCGGCGCTAAATAACTTTGATGAGTTTACCATTTGGGATATAACGAGGATTCCGAAACGGCATTCATTCCCAACGAGGAAATCAGGCAGGAATTGATTACCGCCGTAAAAAGCAGCAATTGGAATGAACTGATTGGCTTCCAAGAAGAATCGCGGAAACTGCTGATGGCAACTTTGGCAATGTATGTAGAGAGCCGAACTCCTACACCACCGTGCCTACCGACCGATACACGGCGGTTCAATCGCATAAGAGCAAGAACTCGCAGCGGCAGGATACCAAAGTCTCCTGCCGCTGCGAGTCTTTCGTTTATAATGGGATATGTTAAAACTTAGCTTCCAGCTATTCTCCAATAGCCCAATCTAAAATGCCCCACTGGTATGCCTTATCGTTCGGAATTTGCAGATTTTTTCGCTGACATCCAGCTTCCTTCAGGTTCCACCTCTCGATGGCTACCCTCGACTAACGCTTCCTACTGCCAAGCACGTTGTGGTCTTTCACCACTTAATTATTGACCATACCGGTTACACAGAAACGGCACACAACCGAGTGGGAGTCAGTTGTGTGCCACCGAGGACTGCTATCTATTTTCCCTATCTATTCGCACAAAAACACCAATGCCGTCATTCCGTCAGCGTAATTGTTTTGAACGAATTCGTTGATAAATCCAGCGCCAAGATTTCTCTTCCGGGTTTCGTATAGAAAAAAGCGTTTCCATTCTGCACATTCAGGTTCCAATCATAAACATGCGGGAGCGTGACAGATGTAACTTTTTCCGGGTGATTGAGGGAAATATAGTGCAGAGTAACTGCCTCCGAAGAGGCATCCAGCGCACATAAGAAGCCGTCCTTCATTGAAATAGACTTTGCTCCCGCAATAAACGGAACCGAGACGACAGAATTATCTGGGCTATATAGCATCATATTTTCTTCATCGAGCATATAGCCATTGCTGATTCGTGAAATATTCTCCGGAATCACAACGGGAATGGACGTACCCGATTGAAACAAAAAAGCAAATGTAGAGCCATCTTCCGTCTGATAGATACACTGTTCATTATCCTGTGCTATTACATCTCCCTTAATAATTACTGTTTCGGACTTGCTCGTGCTGTCGTATGAACATAAGCCAATGTCTCTGTAATATAGGGGAGCATTATCCATTGCACCACACAGGACATAGGAAACGCAGCGTTTGTTTTCTCTGCTTTGGGTATGATAGTAGTATATGTCCGATGAAGTATAAACGAAATAAATTTCTCGTTCGTACAAAAGTCCTTCTGGCGCAGCAACCATGCTGTATATCGAGTGCATTGTTTCAAATTCAAGTGAAATATCCGACCAGTCCTGTGACATTCGATATACTCGATAGCGATGCCGAACCGTAACGCCGAAAATTTGGTTTACTACATGAATCATTGCCCAATATGTTTGGGATTCTGCGTCGTAAGACATCAGGAAGTTCCCATAATATGAACTTCTGGCTCCCGGATCAATCATATTGATTTCAGCATGAGCGGAAGACATAAACAAGCATACCACAACCATCAGCACAGAAAGCAGCTTCATAGAACGAACCTCCTTTTTTTATTAATATTCCATACCAATTGGCATCATTTCGGTTTTTACCGTCGGAAAACCTGATACTTCAAAAGTCCACCCTACTTATCTTGGGACAGTATCAAGAGAAGCACTACCAAACATTAACCACATTATTGGGTTTTCAAAGAACGGGTTTGAAGCTTGCATAACAGCAGCGGAAGCTTGCATGCAATTTGTATATAAGACATTATATGCAGGTACAATTCTATACATACTATCTTTATCTGTATACGTAGCACGGAGTAATTCAGCATAGTCAACTGATCTGCTATAGTCTCCAGTAAACAAAGTGGCACGATCATACTTGCGTCCATATAATGGCTTTTTATCTTTCATCCGTGTATGATTCAATGTGTCATTCAGCGCGTCAAGATTCAGCAAACCATTGCTATCAAACGAGACTGGAACATTCTGCAGAATCACTTTTGCTTGAGTCCAAACAGGCACTCCCACCGCTTCAGGCCCCCAGTAGAAGTAATACCATGTGCCATCATCATCCTCAATGAGTAATGACGTATGACCCAATCCGCCTACATTGCCCGAATCCGTCAGCCAATATGCATCCGTTCCTTCAGCATCCGCCTGCGTCAGAATGTTATTAAAGCAGTATGCATATACGTTATTCTCCAAAACACACCGTGAGATTTTAACGCCAATATCCATATTGGTAAACCGTCCCCACCCCGGATTATAGTACCGGCTCCGCAGGTAGTACAGCCCCGTCTCCTCATCAAACACATACCCACGATAGCGGAACGGCTGCACCTTGCCCAGCGTTTCCGCCAGCTCGCCGGTACACCACAGCGGCGCACCCCACGCATCGTAGCCGTAGCTGACGACGGTATTGCCATTCTCATCCATGATTGCGACAGGTTTCTGGCAAGGACAGTATTCGCTATACGATGAGACTTTTCCTGCTTTTGCAAGAAATTTTCCTGCACGCCCTCCCGGACTACTTGAAGTCTCTGAAACGCGAAAATGAAGAAAAATTTTCGATAGCGAAAAGCGGCACACAGCCAAGTGGGTGTCGGTTGTGTGCCGTTATCTATGATTATTCTTCACCCCAAACAAGAAGCACCTGTAAATTATTCGCGTCAATTGCAACATCCATCCCGCCGCCGATCATCGGTTCTCCATCTGAATTTAGTTGTAAGTAATAAACAATCCAAACTTCCGACTCCGAATCATACCGCATGAGGTATGGCTCTAAATTCGCATAATCTTTTGGTCGCCGTGATTTTATAACAATATTGCCGATAGTCAGAATATCTTCTGGCGATGGATTAATGTCCCGCCATGTTGCCCTTTGCGTTTGGGATATATTCTCCCATATTTGAGGCGTTTCTTCTACTTCCAATGCATATTTGGAGAATTCAGCTTCGCCAGTGCCGAAATCCATAAGCAATAAAAAGCATAGGCAGGCACATATGGTTGTAAAACTCAAGCACTTAATGTTGCATTTACCGGAAAGGCCACGCAAGCGACGGCGTATCATCGAAGCCATTCGGACAAATGCCATCCACAAAATGTCCATACCAAGCCTCCTTAAGAGTATCAACTTCATCCTGTGTCAGCGTGACAGGTGAGGGTACCATTTTCCCAATGCTAACTACCGTTTTAGAGCACCAATCGTACTTCAGCACATCATGCGTCGGTATTACAACATACATATTATACATTTTCCATTTTGCCCATCCAATGTCTGCTTCTGAAAACTGATTTGAGTTTGGATGTGTGTGAATAAATGCAACAATTTCGGCATCAGAAGGTACTAACTTCTCTGCATCTTTCGGATCGCATCCGTGGGGGCCTCCATATACAACATCCGTATACGAATACGATGTCCAAATTCCCTGTGTAACAGAATAGATGAATGCACCACTTTCTATGCCATATGTTTCCGCAACATCATACATATATGTTGCTGCAACAAATGCCGCTCTTTCTTCAGAATCATACATTATTTTGAGACTTCCACCATATTTGCATATTACGGCTATGCTCATTTGAGAATCTGTTGGATTCTGACCATTTGCATCCGTATGGCTAATAGGATTGCAACTACAATAACAAAACAGATTATGATCGAATATGGAATAGGTTTTACTTATCAAGCTATCCGCATTAGCAAACCGTCCCCACCCCGGATTATAGTACCGGCTCCGCAGGTAGTACAGCCCCGTCTCCTCATCAAACACATACCCACGATAGCGGAACGGCTGCACCTTGCCCAGCGTTTCCGCCAGCTCGCCGGTACACCACAGCGGCGCACCCCACGCATCGTAGCCGTAGCTGACGACGGTATTGCCATTCTCATCCAGAATCGCAACAGGTTCGCTGGACAAGTACAGTATTCGCTATATGAAGAGGTTTTTCCTACTTTTGCGGAAGATTTTGCTGCCAGCCCGTCGGCGGCTTGTGCGAGGAGCACAGGACACGACGGGCTGGGAATAGAATATTCTTATGATTGTGTGGATTACTATTGACGATACGCTGCATTATCCTGCAGGTATGTATCTAATATCTTCCACTATTAGTTGTGGTCCAACAAATCTGATTTGAATTTTGCCTCCATTTGTCGCAGGCAACTCACCTAGTCCGCCATACGATGTGACCATTACGTTGTCTTCTGGTACAATCGCACATATATCATTCAAACTGGATACACCTATCTCAATAGCGGACAAGTCATCGATAGTAAAACATTGTTTCATGTTTTCATCTCCATTGGTTTTGTTATGAAAAACAACAATTAAACACACAATTCCACAAAATAATGCTGTCGCAATTATGTAAGAAATTACGTGAGCTTTTTTCAATTTACCTTCTCCTCTCTCACTTGGTAACAGCAAAATATACAGTTTTACTGTCGTGGTAATTATTGCAAATGACTCTACCTGTCTTTGCATACCCATCCCATGCTATTTCACTTGGATTATCTCCAGCAATTAAGCGTGAAGGCAGGGAACTGGATTTGTGCGACCAAGAACCATCACTGTGCTGTAACATAAAATGATAATCCGCTTCACTAGTTCTTAATGCAATTCTGTACTCATTTGGATTGATGGGACTATCATAAGAATCAATGATGCGCATAGACCTTCCATCAGCTTTTGCATCATCCAATACCATTTGGGCAACATTTTCAACACTGAAATCTTGAACTGCATCAGGACTTCCACCAACATACTTCCATTCTGTTTCGCCTAAAGCGTATGCATAGCAGTTATACTTGGTAGAAGTCGTTGGTTTGTATGTTGAAGCTTCACCATAGTCTGTTTTTGCGGCACAGCCACTCAATAAAAGTGTACAGGCAGCAAGCAGCAGTCCCTGAATAGCGAACAATCCAGCGGGATCCATATAGGAGATTACAGAGTTTCCACAGTAGGAAAACAAATTGTGCTTGCTGCTTTTCTGGAACGTTGAGATAAGCGCATCCGCATTAACAAACCGCCCCCCACCGCGGATTATAGTACCGGCTCCGCAGATAGTACAGCCCCATCTCCTCATCAAACACATACCCGCGATACCTAAACGGCTGCACCTTGCCCAGCGT
>ENA-UAOW01000429-UAOW01000429.1-human-gut-metagenome-genome-assembly--contig:-NODE-429-length-20460-cov-9.196324_pt1 | contig 20460 bp, 18 predicted proteins | sample MGYA00243470_ERZ654559 | MGnify/ENA primary metagenome ERZ654559 (study PRJEB26926, sample SAMN06164851) | human gut metagenome | biome: ENVO:00009003; feature: ENVO:2100002; material: ENVO:00002003...
TACCTAAAAGAAATTTTTCTTCCCCTTATATGTAACAATCATACCGGCTTCCTGGCGTTCAGAATGGTTTCTGCTGTCTGCTGTGGTGTTTGGTTGGAATTGTCCAGCCAAAAGCCGATCCGTGGTGTTGTCTGCATTTTACTAAATACAAATTCAATGTATACAGAAAGATATAAGGAGTGGGAGGGATTCCGCCGTAGTTGGCATTGTAGGAAAATCCAAAAGTTTAGATTTTCCCACAATGCTTATCTTTTGGTCTTTGGTTCGGAATAGTGTAGTGCTGGCGGTCTATCTCTTGTTTTCGGTTGCTTGCTTCCTTACCGTACATGAGCATTTGCGCCGGGATTATCGTTGCCATACCCTTCCAGCAGGTTGATGACACCCCAGATGCCCAGACCCGCGCCAAGGGCAATCACAAGCGTTTGCAGTACCGTCACTGCGGACGAGAAAAATGCCATAGAAATATACCTCCATATTCATATATTGGGATTAGAAAAGGCCGCCTGCTTCGGCCGCCTGCTGTTGAACTTCCTCTGCCCATTCATCCAGAAGCGCTTCTTCTTCCTCGGACGTGCCGCTGACCTCGACTTCGATAGCGGCAAATTCTTCTTCCAACCGCAGTTTCAGCTGATGCGACAAGTATTTTTCGATATGGAAAGCGTTCTTTGGGTGAAAATCAGACAGATATTTGTAGTTCGGATGCTTGGTAATGTCGTATTTTTCGGATAAAAACGGGCGCACACCGCGCAATTGGAGGATGCACTTGCCGCCATCCATAACGGCTAATTCGTCCATCGTCATCAGCGATTTTCCGAGCTTCTGGTAGTTCAGAGAGTGCGATACCTCGCGCCCGCGGCTTTCACCGGTGTTGAATGTGTCGATTGTTTCTTTCCCAAGCAGTTCCTCCATTTCTTTCAGCGTCGTCTTTTCCTTGCCGCCCAGAAAGAGCAGCGTATCGCAGTTGCCGACAATTGTATCAGCACTGTCCTTGTAAATCGCTTTGAGCTGAGACTGCGCCTGAAGCACAATGCACGCCGAAATTTCTCGGCTTCGGATGGTCGCAATCAAGCGCTCAAAGTTCGGGATTTGCCCAATGTTGGCGAACTCATCCAGCAGGCAGCGCACATGGACAGGCAGTCTGCCGCCATATACATCGTCCGCTTTTTCGCAAAGCAAGTTGAACATCTGCGAATACGCCAGACTAATCAGAAAATTGAAACTGGCATCCGTGTCGGACATGATGAGGAAGAGTGCAGTCCGCTTATCTCCCAGCGTATCAAGGTGAAGTTCGTCATAAGCCGTAATTTCCCGCAGTTCCTGAATATCGAACACCGCAAGCCGTGCGCCGCAGCTCACCAGAATCGACTTGGCGGTCTTGCCAGCAGCCATCCGGTATTTGGCATATTGCCGCACTGCAAAGTGTTCCGGCTTTTCCGCTTTCAGCTTTTCAAACATCAGGTCAACAGGATTTCGGTATTCCTCGTCCTCCTCGCGAACTTCCATGCTGTTCAGCATGTCAATCAGCGTCGTAAAATTCTGCGCCGCGGGCGGAAGTTCGTAGTGAATGTAGCCAATCAGCGCCATATAGAGCAGCGTTTCCGCCTTGACCCAGAAGTCGTCGCCGCCTTTGCCCTCTCCCTTTGTGTTTGCTATGAGCGCCGTCACCAGCTTCAAAATGTCTTTTTCGCTTCGGATATACGCAAACGGGTTGTAGTGCATGGACTTTTGGAAACTGATGACATTGAAAACCCGCACGTCATATCCGGCAGCAGCAAGCATCTTTCCGCACTCCGTAATCAGCGTCCCTTTCGGGTCAGTGACCACAAGAGAGCACCCCTTCGTTTTGGTACACTGCATGATGTTCGGCTTGATGAAAAAGCGTGTTTTGCCGCTGCCGGAACCGCCGATGACCAGTACGTTCTTGTTCCGTGCGTTTTTGGGATTCGCCGGGCGGCTGCTCATGGTCAGGCGCTCCGTCTGGGTCAGGATGATGTTGTTCCACGGGTCAGGGTCAACGAACGGCGCAATGTCGCTTGGCTTTCCCCAGCGGGCAGCGCCGTATTCTTCGCCGTGCCGATACTTCTTGGCATTCCTGCGTTTTGCATGTACCAGCAGGCACAGTGCGCATCCGCACAGAAACCCAATCAGCAGGTCAAGGGGCACAAAGCCGGACAGTCCGTTTCGGAACGCCATTGCCACGCCATCCCGCAGGTGCAGGAATTTCGCGGAAAAATCCGTCCCGGCTGACAGCCGCCATGCTTCACTCAGCTTCGCCGCGGCAAGTCCAATAACCCCGTAGGGCAGATGCAGCAGCAGACGTTTTTCCCATGCGGCAGTGTTCATCTTTCCCGCCCTTTCTGCCTGCTGCGCTCCTTCTGTTTGCTGGGGGATGCCGTATCCAGCTGAGGCTGAACATTCCGCTGCGCCTTCCGCTTCGCCAGAAAATCCATTGCATACGCGCGCATTGCCTGATCAATGGCTGCACGGTCGCGAGCTTTGAAGAACACCAGATAGCGCGTTTTTCCGCTGTCGGAAGTACCCTTATGGATGGCATAATCCACCCCATATTGGCGGGCGTATCGTTCAAACGCCTTCACCTCCTGCCGGTCAGCCAGTGCAGTCTGCTCAACGCCCTGATTCTGCCCGATGAGCTGCTTCACGCTCTGCCTGCCCTGCGGTTTCGCTTGATAATGCTCCTTGGCTTTATTCCAGCCGAGTTTCAGCGCTTTCGCGAACGCCGTCGCCAATGTTCTTTCAGTGAATTTGCTGGTATTGATGATGAGGGAGAGCGTTTTGTTTTCGATTTCTTCCTGCATTGGAAGCCTCCGTCATGAAAAAGTGCAGCGCGCCGCCCAAGGCGGGACTTCCAAGCGGCGCAGAAACAGCTTTTGATGATACACCATTCGCTTACGCCTTTCGCCGTCTGCGCATCAGCAGCATGGTGCCGCTTATCAGCATCAGGGCAATGCCGATAAGCATCACCCCCGATGCCGCCAGCTGCACGCCGGTCTGAATCGTCGTGTAGTTGACCCACTGCGGCATTTCTTCGGGAATCTTGTAGTGCTCGTCAATGACCAGCTTCCGGACATCGCCGCTCAGGGTGTATCCTTTCAGCGTTTCTGTTTCCTGCAAATAATAAGTGCCGGGCTGCAAGTGCTCGGCGCGGACAATGCCGTTCTCATCGGATTCCAGCGTTTGCAGGAGATTGCCGTCTGCATCCCGCAGGGCAAATTTCACGCCTTGCAGCGGTTTGCCATCGGCACCCACTTTCATGAACGCATAAGAATCAGGAATGTTTACCAGCAGCACCGGCGCTGTTCCCGACCAGCTGTCATCCACTTGGAAGCGATAATCCGCCATGCAGCTGTAACCGCTGGGTGCAGCCGCTTCATGGACAATCCACACGCCATAATCAAATGCTGTAAAGGCAAACGCACCGTTTTCGTCGCTGACAGCCATTTCTGCCACAGCGCCCGTTTCCGCGTTGATGAGCTTAAAGAGAATGCCTGCCATCGGCGTTCCGGCTGTATCCACCTTGATAAACTGGATTTTCTTCTGCTGGTTCACCACCGTCGCTATCGGTTCTTCCGCATTCGTCCAGTTCGGCGTTACTGTCACCGAAATCGCGCTGCGGTTCAGCAGATACCCATCCGGCGCGGACGTTTCGCAAATGGTGTACTGTCCCTGCGGAACAAAGCGGAAGCGCACCAGTCCGTCCGCATCCGAAACAGCCGATGCCGTTTCGCGCTCGTCCGCATCCAGCAGCACAAACTTAGCCCCTACCAGTGCCTTTCCATCCGCATCGGTCTTTTGAAGTAGAATCTCGGCAGGATGGTTGATTGAAGCAACCTCGGCGGAAACAATCGGCGTTTCCTGATCCGACGCCTGAATTTCTACGGTGTACGTCGTCAAATCCAGCACATACCCGGACGGAGCGCTGACTTCCTTGACCGTGTATTTGCCCAGCGGCAGCAGCGGACTTTTCTCCACGCCTTCGCCGCTGGTGGTCATCGTGGCGACCAGCTCGCCGCATGAATACCACTGTGTGCCGTCTTGCCCGACAATGTCCTCCGCCGCCCGAATTTCAAATACCGCGCCTTTCAAATACCCCTGTTCACCCGTCGTCTGCATCTGCCCGGTCTTTTCCAGCAGAATCTGCCCCTTGATAGGCGTATTGCGGATGCTGACGTTCTGAATGGGTACGTCCTCCGCCAGCGATGCCATCGGCAGACAGAAGAGCAGCAATGCCGCCAGCAGCATGGGCAGGATGTTTCGTTTTGTGTTCATGGATGCCTCCCGTTTTCTGAAATACAGCAGGGGCACCATCTGCCTGATGCCCCTGTTGAAGATTGTCTTTTCAGTCCGCATTGCCGGGAATCGAAACGGTAACGACACAGCCGCTGTCCAGATACCCGTCCGGCACGGTGGTTTCGCGGATTTCGTAGATGCCCCACGTCAGCACAGGCGTGACTGCCACCCCTTCCGCATCCGTGGTAATGACCGCCACAACCTCGCCGCAGCCTTCCTTGCCATGCGAAGGCAAGCCGCTCACGCGGATGACCGTAAAGACTGCGCCAGCCAGACCGCCGCCCGTTTCCGCATCCGTCTTGACAATGCGAACCTGTCCCTGCATGGGCATATTCGTCACGCTGCGCTCCACGGTTTCGTCCATGACGACGGTCACTTTTTCGCTCCACAGGCTGTTTCCATAGCCGACGGGCGCTTCATGCTCCTTGACCATGTAGTCGCCGACCAGCAGACTTTCGGACATTGCCACGCCGTCGTCGTTCGTCAGCATGGTGGACACCAAGTCGCCCGTGCTGCCATCCTCATTCAAGGCGTAGATGTCGAAGCGCACGCCCGCAATAGGATGACCATCCAGCGCATCCGTTTTGATGACCCGAATCCAGCCGGGCGCATCCTCATTGACCACCATCGTCAGAATCTGAACGGGGTTCTGGTAGGTGCCGTCAATCGTCACCTGCCATTCGCCGGTGGACGGATGATAGCCGTAAGGCGCTTGAATTTCCCGGATGGTATAAGTGCCGTACCCCAGTTTCGAGAAGGTCAGATGACCGCTGGCATCGGAAGTCTGCTGCTGCACGAGCGTGTTGTTGGCATCGTAAATACCGAACACAGCGCCGGGCAGCGGCTCGCCGTTCTCCTTGACCTTTTTCAGCTGAATCTTGTTGATTTCATCCCGGATTTCGGTTTCCCCGATGATTTTTCCTTCGCTTGTTACCGTGAAGGTTTTTACCGCCACATTCAGCGCATAGCCCTCCGGCGCATAGATTTCCTTGAACGTATACGATCCGGGAACAAGCGGAATGTCCGGCAGCTGGCCGTTTTCATCCGTATACGCGCGGTAAATGGTGCTGCCCTGCGCATCGTACACTTCAATCAGCGCACCGGGCAGCGGTTCCTTGCCGGTAATATCCTGCTTGGTAATCGTCACCGGCGTGTAAATCAGGCGATTCAGGATAGGCGCATCCAGCGTGATTGCGATTGCTTCTTCCGCTGCATCCATGTTTTCGGGTGTCAGCAGCACCGGGTACTGCTCGGTATTCAGCAGCCAGCCATCCGGCGCGGACAGTTCCTTGATATAATACGCGCCATGCGGATACATGCCGGAGAAGGTCAACTTGCCCTTGGCATCCGTGATGCCAGTCGCCATCAGCGTATGGGCAGGCAGCTTCTGGCTGTCGCCGTAGGCAATCACCCCTGCGCTGAGCAAGCCGAACACACAGCCCTCGCCGGGAACTGTCTCGATGGACGAGCGAATCATGCCGCCTGCCGTTTCATCCACCCGAATCGCTTCCTGCTGTTTGTGCAGCGTCACGCGAATCGGCAGATAGGTGTTGACCGCGGACACTTTCACTTCCACGACAGGCGTCTGCCTGCCTGCCGCCGTCAGCGTGAAGGGATACGGGGTATCATCCAGCAGATAGCCGTCCGGGGCGGAAACTTCCTGCAAGCAGTAGCTGCCCAGCGGCAGCAGCTTCGAGTTCACTGCGCCGTCTGCACTGGTGGTCAATGTTTCCACCAGTTCCCCCTGCTTGTAGAAAACCGTTCCTTCCTTGCCGACAACATCCGCTGCGGCGCGGAGTTCAAACACAGCGCTCGTCAAATACCTCTGCTGATAAACAGGCTTCATAACGGTATTGCCCCATTCGTCCTGCTCGTCCGTAAAGCGCACCAGCTGCAAGCCGGTCTTTTCCAGCGCCACGCTGCCACGCACGGGCGTGTTGGTCACATTCACCGTAATGGTTTCTGCCGCCGCTGTCGGAACAGACAGGCTCATCACCAGCAGCACCAGCGCAAGCACCCAGTGCATCCATTGCTTCATCCGCTTCATTTTTCTTCCTCCTGTTATTTGATTTGAACGATGGTCACAAAGTCCGTATCCACATAGCCGTCCAGCGCATTGGTTTCCGCAATCCGATATTCTCCCCACGGAAGCGCTTCGGTCTGTGCGATGCCATCCGCATTCGTCGTAATCGTTGCGACAACCTTGCCAATGTTGGAAGCATCGTCCGATGCAGGCGCGGTCAATCTCGTCACCGTGAACGTGACACCGGGCAGCGGTTTTCCCGTCATGCTGTCCGTCTTGATGACCCGGATGATACCCATCATGCGCTCGTTGATGAACATGCACGCCGTGTCTGCCCCCGCCGTCACCATGATTTCCTGCGCCGAGACAACCGACAGCCGATACCCCTGCGGTGCGGTTTTCTCGCGAACCTGATAGCGTCCCGGTGCAATCCCGGAAAAAACGGCACGCCCCTGCGCATCCGTCACTGCTTCTGCCAGCACCGCGCCGGATTCATCCAGCAGCTCAAACACCGCGCCTTGCAGCAAAATGCCGTCCATGGACTGCTTGGTCACAAACACCGTGCCATACAGCAGTTCAAACGTGACAACAGCGGATTGCAGCGGGTATGGCGTTTCCTCTATCGGGACAAGCACTTTCTGGATGGAGGCGCTGGGGATTCCGACCAGAAAGCCTGCTTCTTCCGCGCTGGACGCGATTGATTCCATGTAAACGGAGAAGCTGCTTTTGTCCGACAAAATCCGGATGGTATCGCCGCTCTTGACATAGTAGTACGCTTCATCCGAACCGCCGCTGTTCCCCGTGATACTGCCCGCTGCCTTGGAAATCCGAATCAAATCCGCATCCGTCGTCAGCGTAACCGTACCGATATAGCCGCCGTCTGACGCTTGGATGCGCTGACCACTGACCGTGATTTTCCCGGTGATTTTTGCGTATGCAATCGCATTTTTCGCCAGCCAGCGGGCATAGGTCAAGTACACTTCCGGTGCGCCGCCGGAGAAGGCGTAGAAATGATCCATGTCCCAATAACTGCGGACGTACTGCGCGCCTTCCAGCTGCTTAATCACCTCGCGAATAGCAAACTGACCCGCGACACGGCTCCACACTTCGTTGTTTGCATCGCTGCGATCCAGCACCATAAACGGGTAGGTGTGCCGAAGCACCCAGCCGATGGCGTGCATGGTCTGCGCCTTGAATCGCACCCCGTTCACGCCGCCGCCTTCTGCGGTGTTCACGAACGCCTCCATATCCAGCAGCGCATACGGGCCGGTTTCTGTTTTGTTCGTGCCCGACCCTTCGCCGGGGCCGGAAAGCGTATGCTCAAGGCAGTACACGGGGAAGTTCTCCAGATAGTGCGGTGTCGCATAAATCGTGCCGTGCGATGCCGATTTCGCCAGCTGGGGATATGCCGCGTCCCTGCCGGAACTTCCTTGCAACCCCGACTGTCCCGCCTGAAAACTGCCGATTTTGCCGTGAATGTTCTTCAGACTGAATCCGTCCGTTTCTGCGGTGTACGTTTGCATTTCCCGGAGCAGGCGCAGCATTTCTTTGGGATACGCGAAGTCCGTTACCGTGCAGGCATCCGCATCCGTTTCGCCGGTTTCCGCTGCCATTACCCACACTGTTTCGTCAGCCGTCCACTTCATCTTGCCGCTGGGGAAAGAATCGCCGTACAGGAAGCGCACCTGATACCACACTGCGCCCGAAGCATCTTCCGCAATGGACACCACCTGCACCGCTGCTGCTTTGACGAAATTGCCCTGATACTCGCTGGAAAAATACGTTTCGGACGCATCATCATCCACCGCAGAAAAGACGCGCGTGTCCGTACTGACGCTGACAAAATCGCCAGGATTTACAGGCGGCACCGTTTCGTCGATTTCTTCCGCGCTGCTGATTTCTGGATGTACCGAAGCATCCGGCGATTCTGCGGCATCCGGCTGCTCCGAAGCGCCGCTTTCATCCGCTTCGGGCAGATTCGATTCTTGGTGCGGCGCGTCCTGCGAAGGTGCATCCGCGGGCGTTTCTTCTTCATCGGATGCTTCTTCCGGGCGGCTGCCATTGACCACGAACAATCGCTTTTGACCGAAGGTAGTCATTCCGTCGCAGGATGGCACGTCGGCGATGCCCGACACATCCGCATCCGTCAAATAGCGGGTATCCAGCGACGCTGCCGGTACAAAGCCGCAGATGGTCTGCTGCTCCGCATCCAGAAACCAGACCTGCACGGCTTGATGACCGCTGAAAAACGCCGTCGCCAGCAGAATGGACGCATCATCAGCCGCGGCATAAACAATGCGCTCCTGCGATTCTGCGCTGGCGTACACGCTGACTGCCCGCACCGTCCGGACGTAGACATACCCATGTTCTTCAATCGCCGCCTGCAAAGGATGACGGTTGTCCGACGAACTTTCCTCCTCCGAATTGGGGAGCATTTCGTCATGGGACGGCTCATCCGGCACATCGGATGCGGATTCGTCAGGCGCTTCCTCCACGGGTGGAAGCACCGGTTCTTCTGCCGGAAGCACAATGACTTCCGTTCCTGTGATGTCCGAGGGCGTGGCTGCTTCTTCTGCTGCCGCACAGAGCGGAATGCAGGTCAGCACCAGCGCCGCAGACAGCACCAATGATGCAAATCGTTTCAAATTGGATTTCAATTTCATTTGCTTCTCCTTCTTATACTATTTTCGGATGAAAATGAGCCAAGATGCGCCGCGAATTTTTCACGCTGTCTAACGCGAATGAAACGCAGCGTAGCAGCGCTACGCTAAGTGGAATAAGCGGACGACAGCGGGGAAAAGGCGCAAGCAGATGGCTCAGGTGAATCCGAAAATAGTATTATTCTTGAACCGCCAGCACAATCAGACGGCCGCTTGCACCGCCCGCACTGCGGTCGCAGGTAATCAGGGTCAGAATGTGGTCATCCGCACCGACTGCCGCGCCTGAATCGTACAGTGCCTTGGCTCGTGCGCGGTCTACATACGCTTGAAACGCCTGTCCGCTGGCAAAATCAGCCGCCGCTGCATCCCAGTCACCAACCTGCATGTTGACGACGGCGAAAATCCGATAGGTGCGTTCGCCGTAAATCGTGTCCAGCTGAATGATGCTGTGCGCGGCGCAGTAGCCCGAATCCTTGTATTGCACAAGGCTGCTGAACATCGCGTCGCTATGGCTCAGGTGATGCCCGTAGATGGCAATGTTCCTGCTCGGTGTCTGATAATCCGCCGACGGCAGCGAGAACAGGCATCCCAGCTTGCTGTTTTTGCCGCTGAACAGGTGCGTCAGGTAGTAGTCCGTCCTGTTCGACCGCACAACCGGATAATCCACCGGCGTACCCGGAATGGTGAGCCATGCGGCAAAATCCGGATTCTGCGCAATGCATGCTTCTACATCGACACTGCGGGGATTTGCTGTCCGCTCTGCCTGTGCTGGCGCGGCAGTGTCGGAAGCAGCCGGGTGTGCGGAGGGCGGCGCGGCAGCGGGCACAGCGGTTTTCTCTGCCTGCGGCACTTCCAGCAGCAGGGGCAGCACAGTCTGCGCGGCGGCTGCCGCGGGGGATGGCGCATCCTCCACCAGTCCCGAAGCCTGTTGAGGGGGCTTAACCTCTGCGGACATGCGCGTGTATACACGGTCATCTTCTTCGACCTCCTTTATCTGCCCGAAAATTGGGCAAAGAAAAATCATGCTTCCGAACAGAAACATGACCATCAGCAGAATATCCACTTTTCGTTTCATGCGTCTTTATCGCTCCTGCGACATTTGCCGCTTCCGCATCCAGTAATCCAGCAGCTTGAAAATTACCTTTTCCATCTGCTCCGTCGTGTAGGAACGTGGAAAATACTTGGTCAGCTTTTCCTGCGGCAGCACGACAGACCCCTTGACAGGAATCGTCTGCTTGTTCTCCGTCATGATTTCCATGATGCCCTGTTCCGACAGCGTGCCCTGTTTGCTTTCGCGCTTCATGCGCTGGGCTTGCGAGAGGGACGGTGTCTGCTGCGTGTTTTCCAAGGCGGTATCCAGCCACTGCTGTTCTTCCGGCTTCAAGTACGAAAGTTCCACGGCAGGGGTAAAGGCGAGTTTGCCAGCGTCCACCTTATCAATGAGCGGCGGTTCAAGGTTGTTCAGGCGCAAAATACGTTGGATTTGCCTTCCGCTTTCGCCGGTATCCTGCCCAATCAAATCCGCCGCTTCCAACTTCCCGACAAGTTGTCGGGAAGTTAAGTCACGCCGTTCGCCCTGATGCTTTATGGCTTCCAGCTTCATTTGATACGCCTTTGCACGTTCGCTGGGCAGAATGTTCTCGCGCTGCAAATTGCTGTCCACCATGATGATGACAGCTTCATCATCGTCCAAATCGCGGACAATGGCGGGAATCTCGTTCATCCCCGCCAGCTCACAGGCGCGCTTCCGCCGATGCCCGGACACAATTTCATATCCGCCGTCCGCCATCGGTCGGGCGATAATCGGCACCAGCACTCCATATTCCTTCACGCTCTCCACCGTTTCCATCATCCGGTCATCGTCCAGTACGCGGAATGGATGATCTTTAAAGGGGTGAAGTTCGCTTAGCGCAAGGCGCTGAATCTGCTCCTGCTGGCGTGAGGCTTCCGTGGAGAAAATGTCATCGTAGGAGGTCAGACTTGGCTTTCTGCCGCTGCTTTTCAAGCTGAAGCACCTCCTTCGTGAGCGCACGATACGCCTGCGCCACCTTGCCGCCGGGGTCGTACTCGAAAATACTCTTCCCGGTCAGGCTCGCTTCTGCTGCACGGACGGAATTCGGAATCGCCGTCTCGAACACCTTGATTTTGCTGCCGTAAGTCTCCCGAATCAGCGTCGTGATTTCCTTGGCGTTGTTCGTGCGCCCATCCACCATCGTCATGAGGATGCCGTCGATTTTCAGCTTAGGATTCATTTGCCTGCGTACCTTTGCAATGGTTTGCAGCAGCTGTTCCAGCCCCTTGGCGGACAGGTAATGCGCCTGCACCGGGATGATTACACGGTCTGCCGCCGCCAGCGCATTGATGGTCAGCATCCCCAGCGACGGCATACAGTCGATGATGATGCAGTCGTAGTCCTGCCGATTGCGGGCAAGCACCTGCTTCAAGATGGTTTCGCGGCTCATTGCATTCACCAGCGACACCTCCGTTCCCGCCAGCGCGATGTTAGCAGGCAGCAGGTCAATTCCCTCCGGATGATGCAGTATGCCCTCGCCCGGCGCAATCGGGACATCGTTCATGACCTTGGTCATCAGGTCTGCGATTGTGGGCGCAAGCTGATCCGGCTGCTGATTGCCGAGGCTGATGGTCATGCTGGCCTGCGGGTCAGTGTCCACCAGCAGCACCTTTTTTCCTTCCCGTGCCATCGCTGCCCCTATGTTGATGCAGCTGGTCGTTTTCGCTACCCCTCCTTTCTGATTTACAGTCGCAAGCACCGTGGGATTCATCCATTTCCTCCTTCCTGCACTCGTTCATCCGTGGCAGCAGAACTTTCCTGCCCTCCACTGCTGTTTGATGGTGGGTTCAGCCTGTCAATATTTCACACCTCCTGTTCTGGAAAATAGAAAGGCATCGACAGATTGCTCCATCAATGCCTTCGTCTCTTTCGACACTACTATTATAGCACAGGTTTCGTTGCTAAAGCGTGCTAATTTGTCTTGTTCGCTGCTAATTTGTCCTGTTTTGTGCTGCGCGATGCTATTTCATGCTATTTGCTGCTATCTTGCGCGATTGCCGCCCGTGTTGTCCCCTATTCAGTTGCTTGCACTTAGCAGCATTTCCAGTTCATCAAGCGCCTGAGTGTGCAAATGATACACGCGCGACCGGCTCAATCCGATTCTTTCAGCAATTTTCTCAAAATTCATATGAGAAAGATAATAGTTCAAGAGGATGATCCGGTGCGCCTGATTATCCATGCTGTTTACGGCAGCTGTGATTTCTTCAACGGCATCCCGATACTCCTGTGTCAATTTTTCCAACTCTCTGCGTGCTTCCGTGAGACGAATAATCGCATTCTCATTCGCACCCACGTTGCGCGCATGGGCGGTAAATTCGCTTCCCCAAGATGCCGTAACTCGCTGCGTAAGGCTTTTGTAGAGTTCTATCTGCGAGAGAAGGGCATCTATTCTCTGTTCAACTGCTTCTGCCCTTTTCAAAAATGCAACTGCTTTCCTCATGCAATTTCACGCTCCAATCTTTTCAGCAGCTGGATACCATCTATGTCAGTAAGCAATACAAAACGACCGGACTGAAAAAAGATTCGCAGTTCATCAAGCCTCTGCTTGTACTGCATGATGCGGTATGTGAGATAGTCTCGTTCTTCTGCTGTCAGCTTTGTCTCGCTGCGGAACTTTTGCCGAAGTTCGTACTGCATCCGACCGCAGCTGCGGAAATCCTTGACCGCCTGAACAATCACTGCACTCGCAAACGCTTTCCACGGTTCCTTTTCTCCATAAACATAATGGGAGCAGTTTTTTCTCTGATTCATCCCAGCACCTCCGCCAGATATTCCTTTATTTATTTTCGCATTGTTCTTTGCGTTTTTTCTGCTGCTTTTTGCTCAACATACTCAGTAACAGCTCGAAACAGCAGCATCATCAAGGGATGATTATTCCATTTTGCAGCTTTTTCACTGGTGTCCTTTACCATTGAAAGCCACCATTCTTCGGCATCTTGTGCCTGATTCTCCGGCGGATCACAATGCGCTGCATACAGGCGGAACGCATCGCGGAAAATCTCCCATTCATCATCGTTCACTTTGCCATGCATGTTCTCACCGCCATTCCATAGGAAGTTCGCCTTGATTGACCCGCGTGAAACCTTCCATCAGCATCTGCTCAATCTTTTCAGACCATGCGTGCTGCGGCGGAAGTCCCTTCACATCCGACATAGTTCTGCTTCGGCGGTCAAAATAGAGTTTTATCATCTCATCCACAACGCCAAGGTCACGGTTTTTCATGATTTCCACCACATTTCCCACATCCGGCTGAATCTCAAGTTTGGGATATACCGAGCGATAGCGCATCATAAAATCAGCATTGACCCGATGAACCATAAACACATTGTCGGCTGCATTTGTAAGGTCGGCTGTTCCGCTGATGTCGCCTTTGCGCAGAAATGCTTCTGTTTTCCGCGGATGACAGATAAAATGAACGTGAATTTTCAGCGTCTTTGCCATTGTGGAGAGCCGCTTGGCAATTCGGGATTGCATCTCATATTTGTCCACATTGCCAAGCTGAATATCCAGTGCCATCAGATTATCGACAATCGCCACCGAAGCACCGTTCTGCTGAACCCAATCGTAAATTGTGCTGATAACGATTTCCCAATCAGTGCCGAAGTCATTGTCGTAGATGGCAAACTTGCCTGTCAGCATAGCATCCAGCTTCGCCTCAATGCCGGGCTTCAGGCAGAAATGATTGGGATTCAGCGGATCAGGCATTACATAGTCTGGGCCCGCTGCTTGAAGCAGTAGCCATTCTCGTATCCGTGATGCCGTCATTTCTCCTGAAAACAGCGCGACTTTATATCCCTGCGATACAGCTGCCAGACCAATCTGACTGACAAGCGTTGACTTGCCCGAAGCATTGCCCCCGCTCCAAATGGACATTTCGCCTGCATTGAATCCCCCTATCTTTGCGTCAAGCGAACTGAGCCGTGACCGAATTACCACAATTTTGCTGCGGTCTACATTCGGAATCTCTGCAAAGTCCAGCATCCGTGCCTTCGCCTTGCCAAGCAGTGGAGAATTTTCCGCTGCGCTGACTTTTGCTGTCGGCACAGCAGGCGTTACTGCATAAGGGCTGCTGCTGTAAGCTGCCGGGTCTACCTTCTGCCGGAACTCATGCCAATGGTATCCGGCGCAGCTGTTATGGAAGCAGTGGAATCCGAAACCGCCTTGATGGTACGCAAACACGGCGGCATCTCCGTGCTGATGCGAATCGTCAAACGGACAGTGTGCTAATTGGTACTTTGTACCGCTGCTGATGGCTACTTTTTTCTCCACCTCCACGCCATGTGCGGAAAGGAAATGCTCAATGTCCCAAGTGCTTTCTTTGCCGGAACGCCGAGCTTCTGTCGGTATCGCCGCTTGATGCAGTTCCGCTGCAATATTCTTGACCAGCGCAATGGGTGTTTCCCGAATCTGCTCCGGATAGCGGATGATGCAGCTCTGTCGGTGCGGACGTTCCGGCGTATGGGCTCCTTTCGCTGCAATTGTTCCATACAGCTTGGTAATTCTTGATGGGTTATACACCGCCGTATCAATTTTTGCCTCGTCTGTGCTGAACCACATGTCCAGCACAGAGAGAAAATCCGCAACCACTTGCCGGTCATCCGTGCTGATATGCACCTTAAAAAGCAGATGATAGCCATTGCCGCTGTCTGCAACAATTGGCTCGCTGAATCCCGTTGCCATCAGCCGCTTCATTGTCTTTCCAGCAACAGCGTGTGCTGCTTCCTTTTCTTCTGCCGATGCACTGACACCGCTGGGGCGGACTGGGTCTGCATCAATCAAAATCCATTGAAATCCTATGATGTCATTGTCAGACGTTGTTTCCTTCGGACGTTCTACCAGACGTTCATGCTGAGCACGCGCATAGCAGGCACTTTTGACGGGGTTCAGCGACTGGTAAAACGTTCGATTCGGATACTTTGCCAATTCAGCAGCAATGTGCGGACTGTCCGCACGAAAATAACCGCTGACAATAGGCTTAGGGTCTATACTCCTGATTTCAATGATTGCATCCGGTTCATGCAGCAAGGACAGCCACTTTACTGCGAGTTCCACTGTTCTTGATTCTCCTTTTGCGCTTTTTGTAGATTCGCCTCTCTCCACGGCTCGCGCTGAAGCCATTTGCTAATGCCGGGGATATACTGCCCGCCATCTTTCGTCCATGCGATAGAACTTTTGGCTGCTTCAAGCGCTGTCATGATTATTTCAAGCGTCGCACCATGCCGCAGCGCCTGTTGATATACGCGAAAGGCCTCATCCCAATCATTTCTGCGATTAGCCGGATAAGCAAACCACAGCTTTTCAAACTCATCCGGATAATGAGATAGTGTATCTATCGTATTACTATTATTATATTGCTGCTGGGTGTGCTGATTTTCAAGCCGCCTGCGATGTGCAAATGCTGAAAAATGCGCATTTGCACCGTTTTCCGCTCTTTCTTTCGTACCGCATATGGACTTGTTTTCAGCACACGGCGTGCTTATTTCAGTACCGTCTGCGTACTGATTTTCGGGACAGAGTAGCCTTATTTTCATACCGCCAGCGGTCTGATTTTCAAGCCAGTTCGATACGGTAACGATAGAACCGTCCCGCGCTGTTTGTATCTGAACATAGCCCATTTGAACCAGTGCAGCCATCTTCCTCGTCAGCTTATCACGAGACCAGCCCAGTTCAAGCGCTGTCTTTCTGTATGAGAAGAGCAGTTGTCCCGGCATAAGCTGTTTCCCGCAGATTTCAGCTTTCTGACGGCAGGCACAATTCATACAGTAGTAATACAGTTTGAAAACACTATCATCCTGCCACACAAGACTATTTTGAGAAATGCAGATAGACTGTCTATTCTTTTCGGCTGCTTCTGCCACATAAGTCACCTCCTGTTATTGGAAACGCGCTGGCTGTTCCCGACGAACCAACATTTGCTCACCCATTGCAGCCAACCAGAAGCTGCATCAGCCTTCTCCCGTTTTCATCATGTTGCCGCAGCACGGGCAGAGGCAGAAAGCGCTGCTCCTCATGATTCCAGTCATACTGGATGTTATTTCCTAATAAAAGTTAATGCCGGGCATGCTGATTCCCCCTTCTTGCTGAAAGAGACTTTTATCCCTCTCACCATAACTGGTAAAAAAAATCGGTTTTTTTACGCGATTTCAAGAATTTCTGCAAAAAAAAATTTTTCACGCTGACTAACAGAAGTGAAATGCAACACTATAAGCAGCAGATGATGCGTCGAAACCGGAAATAATGCCACATCAAAAATCGCAGAATGTACTCCGATGTTCTCTTATATACTTCAGCATTTGATGCAGGCGATAATGCACTGCCCTGACCGTAAGATGCAGTTCTTTCGCAGTGCTTTCCAGCGTTTCACCATTGAGGTAGCACGCAATAATTTTCGCACCATCCGGATACGCAGAATCTGCATACCGATAGATTCGGGCACACAGTGTGTTGTATCGTTCCTCCGCGATGTACTTTTCCTCCAGCGTCGATTCACAATTCACAACGCCATAGCCGTGCGCTCCATTGTCATTGCCGAACCCTTCTGCAAAGTGTTCCGTTTCATACGAAACAACAATTCCTTCCTTGCGCCATGGACACACGAAGCAATCCCCGTTGCAGCGACGGTAATCCGCCTGTCCGCAGATTTTTTCCTGACGAGCTCTGTAACGTTCCTTGTTGATGAGTTTGTCCCATTCCTTCTGCAGCTCCGAATTCAGATATACTTTCTTCCCTGCAATCCAAACGTAACGTCCTTGTGACATTGCAATTTTTCCTCCATTCCTTTGTCTCGAATGGAGAAAATCGCAAAAGGAGGGTATACTGAACAGTGCCGCCTACCATCATGAATTTCTCCATTCATTTGGTTGGCAGCAGCCATTGCCTCGGCTGATGCTGATATGCGCCGTATCCTTCAGCATACTATTTTCAAATGAGAATGCGCCTGATGCGCCGCGAATTTTTTCTTCTGCCTAACGCGAATGAAACGCAGCGTAGCAGCGCTACGCTAAGTGGAATGAGCAGACGGCAGAAGGAAAAAGGCGCAAGCAGCGGGCGCAGGCGAATGCAGAAAATAGTATTCGGCAATTCCTTCGGGGATGCCGGCTCCGAAGGGATTCTGCATACAGCTCTTTGTTACAAAAAAAGCGGTCAGAAATAGTTCTCTTTTGAGAACTAATCCTGACCGTCAGACAGCTCTATGGATTTATCTTTTTCGCACATACATTTTGACTGTTCAAAGAAAGCAATTGAGCTGCTGGTCTTGCAATCACAGTCATTATGTACATATGGAAAGTGTTAGCCTTTTGACCAGCATTTGAGCAAACAGGTGTGATGTATTTGGGGGCATTCGCGTTTTCCTAATCTGCTCTGTTGCGTCAGAATTGCCTCTTGTCACCACCCTATTGCCATTTGCTTTCACAATTCCACTCCTTTCAGCTTCAGATTATTCTGAAGTTCATTTATTGCTGCAAAAATCAGCATTAGATATATTTGCAGTTAAGTTTTCCATGTTTATTGTAACATAATGTGATTGTCCTGTCAATATCATCTATCAACTTCTCCTCCCCTTTCACCTCCCATACAGCAGCAGCGCCAAGTGCGCCAGCGCGCGATCCTTCTTCTTGTAGGCGGAGCTCCGCTCCACGCAAAACCGCTCGCTGATTTCCTCTATCGCGTCTGTTTTCCCATTTTCTGATAGATAGAACATCGTCAGCACCGTTTTTTCGTCCTCCCCCAGCGCATCCCACGCCGGCTGAAACCACGCCATGAACTCTTCCGCCTGCCGCTTCCGCTCTTCCAGCACATCAATTTCCGCAATTCCATGCAGGATCTGGTTTTCGCCTGCCTGCGGATTTCGCGCACCATGCGCCGACTCCTCGAAGCGCATCCCGCCAATGCGAACCATGTCCTGCCGCACATTCGCAATCTCCTCCGCCGTTGTCGCCAGAATCGCCTTCATACTGCGATAATCTTTCAGCGCCGCCATTGCCGCGCTCCGCTTGTCCAGATAGTTCCATGCAATGCTCATTCCGCAAACCTCCTGTCGTTGCTTCGTAGCCTCATCATAGCAGAAAAGTTCGCGAATTCAAAACCAGAAACTGAAATCCTGAACCCCAGTAATTCCAAGGGGTTCAGGACTTTTTTCTTTGCCGTCCACTTGGGAATCGGGGCAATGCAAGCCTTTCCGGGCTGCCTGAATTTCAGTTTCTGAAACGCGAAAATGAAGAAAATTTTCAGGCATAGAAAAGGCCACCCGACGTATGACGAATGGCCAGAATGTACTATCGAGGGGATATGTTAGCAACGATAATCTAGAAATATTATATTCCCTTGCTGATTGATATGTAAGATATAGTGCTGTCTTGAATGACGTAGATAGTCGAATTGTTGAAACGATTGATTTCGTCATACACGCACGGGAGGATTTCAATACCATTGTTATCCAATACTCCCCATTTTCCTTCGCGCTTCACGGTTATGAGACCATTGGTTAATGGTGAATAATCCTCATACAATTCCGAAGTTAACATCAACCCATAAACATTATAAAATCCGTAGCGATCAGTTGATGAATCATAGTACGAGAGCATCTGAACTTCGTCAATCACGTTTCCAACAGTGATGTTAGGGGCGCGGTTGATAACAGTTTCAGTACCGGCCAAGTCAAGTATGACAACCTGATCCTTCAGCCTTACAACTGCATAGTCATTCACATAGGCTGGAGGTGTTCCGTACAACAGATCGTTATGCAAAAAGCTTGGCTCAACAATCACTGCACCACGTTCATCTAAGACGCCCCAATAACCAGCCGTGTTTTGATACCAAAATCGATCATTTGTAGGTGAATCGACATATTCGTACTGTGGTTCAATCATCAGGCGGCCGTAAATATCAGCTAAACCGTACAAACCGTTTTGGACAACAGCTATAAGACCCACGGAGGAGGGACAACTCATTGGCACAATCCCGTCATCAAAAGTCACAGGGACTCCGTTTGAATTAATTAAGATGTAATCGTCCATACTATCAAAGTTATCGTTAATCTGGTGATCCGCCTGGATTACTAATGCATAACCGTTCTGAAAAGGTTCGACGATTTCATCGTATACGCAAGGAATGATGACATTACCAGTAGAACGATGAACAAATCCCCACTTGTCATTATCCTGGACTGCAATATATTCTTGTTCGTTGATATATGGATCTGTTAGCTTGATTGCGTCATATGTTGACGATAAATAGCCGCTTTGTTTGTCATAGAAACCGAACAAGAGGACATCTCCAGCATCTACTGCATAGATAAAAGCTGAATCAAATTCATAGATATCATAGCAAGGGGGAGTAATTTCGTTCCCCTGAAAATCAATCAAAGAATAATGATCCATCGGTACGGAAGTACGCACCTTGGCCACGCCATTGTAAAAGGGAGTTGCTTCTGAAAAAGATGCAGCGATAACTACTGTCCCGTCGTCTGTCGCATATCCCCATTGGCCATCGGATATGTATAAGAACAATTCCTCGGCATATACTATGCATGGCAATAGAGACATAAAGAATAGAATAGTTAAGAAAGCTCTCTTCATCTGCAACTCCTCCTGTTACATTTTATTTTTTCGGACGTACATAGAACGCCCAATTGCTGTTTCCGTCATTATCCTCCAGAGCGGTGATATTAGGACCTGTATCATCATAAAACAGAGCAGTCCACTTATCAGGATAAAGTTTTTCACTGCAGGATTGGAAAACTGCTAAAACTTCACCATTTCCATCTCCGAAATCGAACGAAACAACAATGCCGATATGACCCTTTTTTACGGGATCAATTCGTGCAATGTCCTTAACATCCTTTCCATAATTGCGATCCCTATGATCTATGGAGAAGATGATGTCACCCGGTTGCAAGTCATTCAGATCAAGGATGCGCCCTCGTGTGGTATTGCTACGCACATATGATTGCCAAGCGGCATTTACCACTTTCCAAGTGTTTTTGTTTAGTGCCTTATTTACCGCCCAAATGCAGTCAATACCGCCTTTATTGTTTTTGCTTGCACTAATATAATAGTAGTCATCGGCATTATATAACAGATTTCGCATACCCTGGGTTACAGTGGAATTGAAATCGTCGTCCGTGGTGGTCTTTCGATACCCAACTTCATCTACTGTTTCGCAAGATACGCAAGTGCCGCTCGGATCATGATATGCAATAGGGTTATTCATACAATATACATAGCCATTAAATTCAAAAGTTTCGTTTTTAAATAGGCGAGAATCATGATTGAGCATTCTTGAACGAAGAGCAGCATAATATCTACTTCTGAGATAATACAGCTCGGTTTCTTCGTCGTAGACATACCCGCGATACCTAAACGGCTGCACCTTGCCCAGCGTTTCCGCCAGTTCGC
>ENA-UAOW01000434-UAOW01000434.1-human-gut-metagenome-genome-assembly--contig:-NODE-434-length-20328-cov-8.468702_pt1 | contig 20328 bp, 15 predicted proteins | sample MGYA00243470_ERZ654559 | MGnify/ENA primary metagenome ERZ654559 (study PRJEB26926, sample SAMN06164851) | human gut metagenome | biome: ENVO:00009003; feature: ENVO:2100002; material: ENVO:00002003...
CCCTGACATATATCGTAAGGTCAGGATAAGTGGCCAACCGTCCCCTTTTCACGTCGGGGTAGGCGCTTATGTTTATTATAATGTAGAACAGTGTCGAATTGCAATAAAAACGCACTAAAAAAGCCCCCTCGTCGAGGGAGCTTTTAATCTCTTTATTTAGTTCTGCTTGTCTTCAGGCAGCAGGCCCTTTCTGGTTAGGTCTATCTTGCCGTCGGGCTTGATATCGATAACGCGGACGAGTATTTCGTCTCCTAAGCTCACCACGTCCTCAACCTTCTCAACGCGCCTGTTGGCAAGCTTGCTGATATGCACAAGGCCCTTCTTGCCGGGCTTGAGTTCCACCTGAGCGCCTATGGGCAGTATGTTAACTACCTTACCCAGGAACACTTCGCCAACCTCTATGTCCTTGACGATATTGTCTATCATCTTCTTTGCGGCGGCGCTGGCTTCCTGATCGGGAGACAGTATGAACACGCGGCCGTCGTCGTTTATGTCTATCTTCACGCCGGTATCGGCAATGATCTTATTGATGGTCTTGCCGCCGGAGCCGATGACTTCGCGGATCTTATCGGGATGGATGCTGAATTGCAGCACGCGCGGCGCATAGGGAGAAAGCTCCGCACGGGGCGCGGACAGGGTTTCGAGCATCTTATCCAGTATGAACAGCCTGCCGCGGCGTGCCTGCGCAAGCGCGCGGGTCAGAATCTCTTCATCAATGCCCTTTATCTTTATATCCATCTGAATGGCGGTTATGCCGTCCTTGGTGCCCGCAACCTTGAAGTCCATGTCGCCAAGGAAGTCCTCAAGGCCCTGTATATCGGTCATAACGGCTATGTTGCCGTTGGCGGGATCCTTTATAAGGCCCATGGCAACGCCCGCAACGGGCTTCTTGATGGGTACGCCCGCATCCATAAGGGACAGGGTGCTTGCGCAGATGGAAGCCTGTGAGGTTGAGCCGTTGGAGCTTATGACCTCGCTTACGAGCCTGAGCGCATAGGGGAATTCCTCCTCAGAGGGTATCATGGGCAGCAGGGCGCGCTCCGCAAGGGCGCCGTGGCCGATTTCACGCCTGCCGGGGCTGCGCACGGGGCGGGTTTCGCCAACGCTGTACGGCGGCATATTATACTGGTGCATATAACGCTTGCCGGTTTCGTCGCTTATGCCGTCCAATGTCTGGGCATCCTCAAGGGAGCCGAGGGTGGTTATGGTCATAACCTGGGTCTGGCCGCGGGTGAACACGGCGCTGCCGTGCGCGCGGGGCAGCAGGCCGACTTCACACCATATCGGGCGTATCTGCTCCATGCTGCGTCCGTCGGGGCGTATGCCGCGGTTGATTATCTTATCGCGCACTATTTCCTTGGTTATGTTATAAAGTATCGCGTCAACGTCCTTTGCGCAGTCGGGGTCTATCTCAAGGAAATGCTCCGTAACCTCCTGCTTCACCTGGGCGCTGCGCGCTTCGCGCTCGTAGCGGTCGAATGTGTCAAGGCTCCACTCCACCTTATCGAAGGCATAGGCGCGCACAAGCTCGGTGAACTCCGCACTGGGCTGATAGATGTTCACTTCCATCTTGGGCTTGCCCACTTCCGCCTGCATGTTTTCTATAAAGGCGACAATTTCCTTTATGTAGCCGTGGGCGAACAGAATGGCCTGCAGCATTTCGTCCTCGCTCAGCTCGTCCGCGCCCGCTTCAACCATCATAACGGCGTCCTTCGTGCCGGCAACGGTCAGATGCAGCTTGCTCTTTTCGCGCTGCTCGCTGTTCGGGTTGATTATATACTGCCCGTCGATATAGCCAACGCTTACCGCGCCGGTGGGGCCCATGAAGGGCGCGTCGCTTATGGCGAGGGCGGCGCTTGAGCCTATCATGGCAAGTATTTCGGGCTGCACGTCCTGCTCAACGCTGAGCACGGTGGCAATAACCTGAATATCGTTATAGAAGCCCTTGGGGAACAGGGGCCTGAGCGGCCTGTCTATAAGGCGGCTGGCCAGTATGGCCTTTTCGGAGGGACGGCCTTCCCTTTTGATGAATCCGCCGGGTATTTTGCCCACGGAATACATTTTTTCTTCAAATTCAACGCTCAGCGGAAGAAAATCCACGCCGTCGCGCGGGGCCTTGGCTACCGTTGCGCATACCAGCACCGCCGTGTCGCCGCAGCGCATAAGCACGCTGCCGCCGGCCTGCTCGGCATACTTACCGGTTTCGGCGGTAATTGTTCGGCCCGCCAGCTCCATTGAAAATATCCTTTGCATTTGCTTCTTCTCCTTCTTATAGTCCATTTTTATTCATACTGTCTTATTATAACTCATCCCGCGCAAAAAAGCATCATTAATTTGCGTAAAAGGAGAAAAAGGTGAGGTGGTACTCCCTCAGTCGGCGCAGTACAAGCTCTGACCAAAAGGCGCCACCGCTTGCGGGGACAGCTTTTGGTTGGCGTTGCCACCAGCCTGCCCTGAAAGGGGAGGTGGACATGAGCGTTAGCGAATGGACGGAGGGGTTATAAATCAGCTCACATCTCTCCGTTTGTTTCAACCCCTCAGACAATCCGCCTTACGGCGTATTGCCAGCTCCCCGGCCGGGGAGCCCTTTGGTTTAATGCAACAAAAAACTCGCCCCTCCTTGCGGAGGGGCGAGGTGCATTTTAGGGTTTATGTCCCGATTGGTTTAATTACGCGCGGACCTTCTTGAAGGTTACGACGGCGGCGGCAACCATAGCCACTACGACCATAGCGAAGCCAACGATGCTGGCGTTGTCACCAGTCTGGGGCAGGTTGGGGTTAGCGGGGTTGACGTGAATGGAGCCGTTGGGATAGGTGATCTTCTGGCTCTGAGCCATGATGGTGCCGAAGTAGTGCTCGAAGTGAGCATCGGTCATGTAGTTAGCCTCTTCATAGCCGAAACCGAGGAAGCCGAATATCTTGTCATAAACAGCCTTGAGGTTGTTGTAAACAGCGCCTTCGGCATACTTGCCGTCCTTCATGAAGGCAAGGGTGTTGACAGTGCTCTTAACGATGGAATAGAATTGGCCATCATAAGAAATCATAATGGGCTTACTCTGATCTACCTTCTGATTGTTGCCGCTGCCGGTAACAGGGAATATCACGTAGGTATTCTGGGTTTGGCCATTGCTGTTGAGGGCGTCCACAAGGTAGCCATTTCCATAGAAGTTATGACCGGGTGCCTGGACCTGGAAATCGGCAACGCCGTCCATGTCGCGGTCAATCACCATGACGCCATTCTTGAACCTATTGTAGAAGCCGATGGAAGCGTTGACAACAGCATCCTTACCGTCGGCATTGACGGTACCCCAGCACTCATAACCCCAAAGGGTCTTGCTGCCCGTGGTGTATTCAGAGGTGCCAAAGGATACGGTGAAGCCTTGCTTTACCTTGCCATAGTTGGCAACATTGAACGTACCTGCAAAAGCCTTATCCTTGTACTGCGTGAAAGTGTCATCCAGAGTGATGCCACTGACAGCAATATCAAGATCAAGCGCCCAATCTGCAAGCAGACGCTTCATAGCGGGGCTGAGGTCATTAGCATCCGGCAGAGTCACTTCGGCATAGAAGTGAACGCGGCTGTTCTTGACAACGGGGTAGTAGGTGCTCAGGGGAGCATACAGGCTACCGACCGCAGCGGTGTTCTGAACGAGATCGAGACCGGTGAGGGTCAGGGAGATGTCTTTGTAGACGGGGATCTGCCAATCAAGCTGAGCCCAGCCGCTGGCCAGAGCGGGAACCGCAAAGGCAACGACGAGAGCCAGAGAAAGAACGAGAGCAAACAGTTTCTTCATCTTGTCTAATTTCCTTTCAAAAAATTGTTTTTGTTTTGTGCCGGGAATTTCACCCGGCTTGGCCTTGCGGCCTATTTGGGACTTTCCCGTTTGCACGAGTAGATGTTACCATATCATTACGCCGTTGTCAACACCTTTATTACGATTTTGTAATAAATTGTTTCGGGGCGTAATATTTCAGCCCCTCAGCCTTACTCCACCTCGTAGCCGGCGTCGGTTATGGCCTTGCGCGCGGCGGCCTCGTCTGCATTGGCAAAGGTGGCCTGCTTGTTGGCAAGGTCAACGGTTATGTCCGTTGCGCCGATTTCCGCAAGGGCTTTCTCCACAGCCTTCTGGCAATGCTGGCACATCATGCCGTTCACTTTAAGCGTAATCATGTTTGTTTCCTCCTTAGAAGTAATGTTGTTATTATTTCCCGCCTGCGCGGCGTCATTCCCGCCGTTCTTCTTTGAAGAATGGGGTTTAAGGTACTTGTGCGTCTTGTTCGGGTCGAAACGGCGCAGCCTGAGCGCATTGGTAACGACCGATACGCTGCTCAGGCTCATTGCCGCCGCAGCTATCATGGGGCTGAGCAGCGGCCCGCCGAAGGCATACAGCACGCCCGCCGCAACGGGTATGCCCAGCGTATTGTAACCGAATGCCCAGAACAGGTTTTCCTTTATATTTGTCATTGCCGCGCGGCTGAGCCTGAGCGCCGCCGCAACGCCGCCAAGCTCCCCGCCCATAAGCACTATGTCTGCCGATTCGATTGCCACGTCCGCGCCCGCGCCTATGGCTATGCCCGTATCCGCCTTAACGAGCGCCGGTGCATCGTTCACGCCGTCGCCAACCATTGCAACGGTGTAGCCCATGTTTTGCAGCCGTGCTACCTCGCCCGCCTTATCGCCGGGCAGAACCTCGCTGCGCACTTCGTCTATGCCAACCTTGGCGGCAACGGCCTTGGCCGTGAGCGAATTGTCGCCCGTGAGCATGACGAGCTTCACGTTCATCTCTTTAAGCAGGCGTATGGCCTCCGCGGCGTCCGGCTTTATTGCATCCGCCACGGCGAAAAGCGCCGTCAGCTTGCCGTCCGCTGCCATGTATATTGGCGTTTTGCCCTCCGCGCTCAGCGCTGCCGCCTTTTCCTCCAGCGGGTTGTCTATGCCCTGCTCGCGCATAAGCCTTGCGCTGCCCATAACTATGTGCGTCCCGCTCACGGTGCAGTCCACGCCGTGCCCCGCGCTGGCCTTGAAGCCTTCCGCATCGGGCACGATTATGCTGCGCTGCTCCGCCGCGGCAAGTATAGCCTTGGCAAGGGGATGCTCGCTCTGCTTTTCCGCCGCCGCCGCAAGGGTAAGCGCGGCTGTTTCATCCGCACCGGGCGCGGTTATTATGTCCGTAACCACGGGCGAACCGGTAGTGACTGTTCCGGTTTTGTCCAGCATAACGGCGTTCACCTTGCCCGCCGTCTCCAGCGCTTCGCCGCTTTTTACCAATATGCCAAGCTCCGCTCCGCGCCCGGCAGCAACCATTATCGCCGTTGGCGTTGCAAGGCCCAGCGCGCACGGGCAGGCGATTACAAGCACCGATATGAATACCCTTACCGCCAGCGCAAAGTCACGGGCGAACACGAGCCACAGTATGAATGCCAATATTGCCACGCCGCCGACCGCCGGAACAAAGTACGCCGCAACGGCGTCCGCCATGCGCGCTATGGGAGCCTTTGACCCCTGCGCTTCTTCAACCATATGCACTATGCGCCCAAGCGCCGTGTCCGCGCCCACGCCAGTTGCCGTGAACAGCACCGCGCCTTCGCCGTTTATGGTGCCGGCGTATACCTTATCGCCAATTTCCTTATCAACGGGCATGCTTTCGCCGGTAAGCATGGCCTCGTTCACGCTTGTGCGGCCGGATACTATTGTGCCGTCCACGCTCACGCGCTCGCCGGGTTTAAGCACCACCGTGTCCCCCATCATAACGTCCTTGGCGCTCAGTTCAACCTCCGCGCCGTTGCGCATAACGCGGGCCGTGTCCGGCGCAAGGCTCATCAGCTTTTTTATAGCGTCCCCCGTGCGGCCCTTGGACAGCGTTTCCAGATATTTGCCGAACTGTATCAGCACTATTATCATGCCTGCCGATTCAAAATAGAGCGAATGCATGGCGTGCATATCCCCATCGGCGATTTTTATAACGCCGTATATGCTGTAAAGCGTTGCGGCAAGCGTGCTTACGGCTATGAGCGAATCCATGTTGGGGCTTTTGAGCCACAGCGCCTTGAACCCGCTCCTGTAAAACCGCCTGCCCGCGATAAGTATGGGTATTACCAATATCAGCTCCGCCAGCGCATAGTTGAGCGTGTTATATTCCGGGTCTATAAAGCGGGGCAGCGCATGCTCAAGCCCCTTTATCATAGGCGCCATGGCGATATAGAAAAGCGGAATACCGAACACCGCCGCGAATATGAGCCGCCGCTTCATGTCCCGCTTTTCGTTGGCCTTTTTTGCGGCCATCTCGGCCTTGGCCTTCTCCGTCAGGTCGAATGGATTATACCCCGCGTCCTTAACGGCCTTCTTCAGCGCCGCCTCGCCCGTAGCCTTTTCGTCATATACTATGTTTGCGCGTTCCGCGGCCAGATTAACGCTTGCGCTTTCCACGCCGCCAACGCCCTTCAGCGCGCGCTCTACCCGCGCGGAGCATGCCGCGCAGCTCATTCCGCCCACGCCCAGTTCAAGCCTTTTCATTCTGTCCTCCTTCTTGGCTTAAAAGCTTATATATGGCATTGCCTGCCTTATTTCACTTTTGCATATAAAATTATAGCAAATGCGCCTAATGCATTCAAGCGCGCGGAGAGCCGGTTTGATATATTTAACCTGATTTTCACAATCCTGCCCCGCTCTGCATAGTATGGGAGCAGCCAATAGATGCGGAGGTAAAAAGAACAATGGTAATTGCAAAAAAGGCAGCTATGATACTTGCGGCAGCTATGCTGCTGTGCGCGCTCATGTGCGGCTGCGGCGGCGGCAGCGAACTGCGCCACGTTACGCTCAACGAGGTCACGCGCAGCGTGTTCTATGCGCCGCTGTACTGCGCGGTGTCGCTCGGCTATTTTGAAAAAGAAGGTCTGGACGTGGAAATAGTCACAAGCGGCGGCAGCGACAAGAGCATGACCGCCCTCATATCCGGCGATGCCGAGGTCGCCCTGATGGGGCCCGAAACGGGCATATACGTTGCCAATCAGGGCCTTGAGAATCATCCCATGATAGTGGCGCAGATAACCAAGCGCGACGGCTCCTTCCTCGTAGGCCGCGAAGCCGAACCGGACTTCGACTGGGAATCCCTTCGCGGTCGCAGCGTGATAGGCGGCAGGCCCGGTGGCATGCCTTACATGACACTGTGTTACGTTCTCAAGTCCCATGGTCTTGTGCCGGGCGAGGATGTGGAGGTTATAGACAACATACAGTTCCCGCTGATGGGCGGCGCGTTCGAGGGCGGCACGGGGGACTACGTTACCCTGTTTGAGCCCACGGCGAGCGAGTTCGCTTCGTCCGGCAGGGGGCATATAGTGGCCAACGTGGGGCTTGAAAGCGGCGAGGTGCCGTATACAACCATTATGATGAGCAGCAAGACCATTGCCGAGGAGCCGGAATTTGCGCTGAGCTTCGTGCGGGCTATATACAGGGCGCAGCAGTGGGTAAAGACCGCGTCGGACGAGGAAGTGGCCCGCGCCATGCAGCCGTTCTTCCCCGATTCTTCGATAGAAACGCTCTCCGCCGTGGCGAACAGCTACCGCGCGACGGACAGCTGGATGTATTCCCCCGCCATGAGCGAGGATGCGTTCACCCGCCTTCAGGACATAATTGAGGCCGCGGGCGAGCTGAGCGCAAGGGTGGAGTTCGGCAGTCTTGTTGATAATTCCTTTGCCGATAAGGTGATGGGCGTGGGCGAATAGAAAGCCCCCCTGTACAATAAAAAAGCGGCATAGCCCATCCTTTGGCCGTGCCGCTTTAGCTTTATTCTATCAACTCAGTTCAAACATGCCCATGTAAAGCTGGTAATACTTGCCCTGCTGCTTTATCAGCTCGTCATGGTTGCCGCGCTCTATTATTTCGCCGTGCTCCAGCACCATTATCGCGTCCGAATTGCGCACGGTGGAAAGCCTGTGCGCTATCACGAACACCGTGCGGTCCTTCATCAGGCTGTCCATGCCCTTCTCTATTAGCGATTCCGTGCGGGTATCTATGCTGGAGGTTGCTTCATCCAATATCAGCACCGGGGGATCCGCCACCGCCGCGCGGGCTATTGCAATAAGCTGCCGCTGGCCCTGGGACAGGTTCGCGCCGTCCGCAGTAAGCACGGTATCGTAACCTTCGGGCAGGTGGGAAATGAAGTAATGCGCATTGGCAAGCTTTGCCGCGCTCACTATTTCCTCGTCCGTTGCATCAAGCCTGCCGTAGCGTATGTTTTCGCGCACGGTGCCGGTGAAAAGATGCGTATCCTGCAGCACCATGCCAAGCGAGCCGCGCAGCGACGCTTTCTTTATCTGCCTTATTGGTATGCCGTCGTATGTTATGCGCCCGCTCTGAATATCGTAGAAGCGATTTATAAGGTTCGTTATGGTTGTCTTGCCCGCGCCGGTGGAGCCTACAAAGGCTATCTTCTGACCCGGCTTTGCGTAAAGCGAAACGTTTTTCAGCACGTCCACCTTGCCATCATAGCTGAAGGTAACATCCTCAAAGCGCACGTCCCCGCGCACGCGGATAAGCTCGCCCGTGGGCTTTTTCCATGCCCAAATCTCTGTACGCTCGCTGCATTCTTCAAGCTCGCCTTTTTCGTTCACGCGGGCGTTTACCATAACTATGTCGCCCTCGTCCTCTTCCGCCTTTTCGTCAAGCAGGGCGAATATCCTCTCCGCACCCGCAAGCGCGCTAAGCACGTTGTTCGCCTGCTGGCTTATTTCGGCTACGGGCATGGAGAAGCTTCTGGTGTACTGCAAAAACGCGCCCAGCGTGCCAATGTCTATTATTCCGGCAACGCCCAGCAATCCGCCGCTTGCGGCGATTATTGCATAGGTAACGTGGGACAGGTTGTTCATTATCGGCCCCATTATGCTGGCAAGCGTGCTTGCGGCGGCGGTGTTCTTCCTAAGGGTTTCGTTCAGCTCGTCAAAGCGGCTGTTCACGGCCTGCTCGTGGCAGAATACCTTAACCACCTTCTGCCCTTCTATCATTTCTTCAATATAGCCGTTCACCTTGCCCACGCTGTCCTGCCGTGCCTTGAAGAAGCGGCCGGAACGGCCCGCTATTGCCTTGGTGATAAGCATCATTATCACCAGCATCAGTATGGCTATGCCCGTAAGTATGGGGTTGAGCACGATCATCATCGTGAATACGCCTACTATTCTTACGGCGCTGCTTATAAAGCTTGGCAAGCCCTGGCTTATCATTTCGCGCATAACGTCGGTATCGTTGGTGTATGTGCTCATTATTTCGCCGTGCGTGCGCCTGTCAAAATAGCTTATGGGCAGCGTCTGCATCTTTGTGAACATCTCAAGGCGCAGCCTTGTGAGCGTGCCGGTAGATACGTTTATCATAAGGCGGTTATACATAAACGTGCCCAGTATGCCTATGGTGTACACGGCTGCCATAACGGCAAGCTGGCCTATAAGGCCGGTAAAGTCGGGATTTTCGCTGCCTATCCACGGTATTATGTATACATTTATTATAGGTACCAGCATAAACGTGCCGGCAATGTTTGCGGCAACGCTTGCAAGCAAACCTATCAGCACCAGCACAAGCTGCGCGCGGTACGGCCTGAAATACGTCAGTATGCGCCTGAATGTGCCTTTGGCGTTCTTTGGCTTTGCAAAGCTCTGTTTCCTGGGTCCGGGCATTATTCCTCCACCCCCTTCTGCTGGGAATAGTATACCTCGCGGTATATTTCGCTGCGCTGCATCAGCTCCGCATGCGTACCAACGTCGTCTATCTTGCCTTCGTTCATAATAACTATCCTGTCCGCATCCATAACGCTTGCAATGCGCTGGGCGATTATTATGGTGGTCGTGCTGCTAAGCTCTTCGCTCAGCGCTTTCCTTATGGCCGCATCGGTAGCGGTATCCACCGCGCTTGTGGAATCGTCCAGTATTATTATTTTGGGCTTTGATATCAGCGCGCGGGCTATGCACAGCCTTTGCTTCTGCCCGCCGGATACGTTCACGCCGCCCTGACCAAGTTCGGTATCGTATCCGTCGGGGAAGCCCTTTATGAACCCGTCCGCAGCGGCTGCGCGGCACGCTTCCTCAATTTCCGCATCGGTCGCATCCGCGTTGCCCCATTTAAGGTTTTCCTTAATGGTGCCGGAGAACAGCACGTTCTTTTGCAGCACCATGGATACGCTGTGCCTAAGCGTTTGTATCTTATATTCCTTCACGTTGTGCCCCGCAACCTTAACGGCGCCGCTTGTCACGTCGTAAAGCCTTGGTATAAGCTGCACCAGCGTGCTCTTCGCGCTGCCCGTGCCGCCTATTATGCCTATGGTCTCGCCGGAAGCTATTTTAAGATTTATGTGCTCAAGATTCGGGTTATCGGGGTTGCCGTTGTAGCTGAAGGATACGTCGTCAAACTCTATCGAGCCGTCCGCAACCGCAATGTCCTTGGCGTCGTCATCGTTTATGGAAGGCTTTTCCGCAAGCACTTCGGTTATCCTTGCCATGCTGGCGCGGCTCATAACAAGCATTACCATCATCATGGCGACCATCATAACGGCGCTGAGCACCTGCCCAATATAGCTTATAAAGCTTATCAGGTCGCCGGATTGCAGCCTGCCTTCAACTATCTGCACACCGCCGAGATAGCATACCGCAATCATGCATATATATGCCATATACTGCGCAAGGGGCATTGCCACAACCAGCAGCTTTTCGGCCTTTACCTGATAATCCTTAACCTCGTTTGCGGAAAACGTGAAGCGCTCGTCCTCGTAATCCCCGCGCACAAATGCCTTGACCACGCGGATAGCCGTCAGGTTCTCCTGCACGTTTGCATTCATGGCATCGAACTTGGCAAGCATGGCCTTGAACCGCGGGAATGTTTTGCTCATCAATACGCCTATTATCAGCGCCAGTATTGGCAGCGCGAACAGGAACACCAGTGCAAGATTGGGGCTTATCCTTACCGCCATCACCGTTGCCGCAATCAGCATGAACGGCGCGCGTATGAACGTGCGCACGGCCATCATGTATGTGTTCTGTATGGTATTCACGTCCGTGGTAAGGCGGGTTATAAGGCTGGCCGTTGAAAAACGGTCCACGTTTGCAAAGGAAAAGCTCTGCACCCGTTCAAACAGCCCGCCGCGCAGGTTCTTCGCAAAGCCGGCGCTGGATACGCTTGCAAACCTTGCGCTCAGCGCGCCAAGGCTCAGCGAAGCTATTGCCATAAGTATCATCATAATACCGCGCTGTATTATAAACGCGGTATCCTTGTTCTCTATGCCTATATTCACAATGTCCGCCATCATGTACGGTATGCTCACTTCCACCAGCACCTCGCCTATTATCGTAAGCGCGGCCAAAATGGATTTGAACCGGTAGCCCTTAGTGTAGGGCCAAATTGTCTTTATCATGCCTTTTCATCATCCTCCAGCCTTCTCAATTCGTTCATCAGCTCGCTCAGCGGCTTGCCCGCGCCTTCCTTATAAAGGTTTGCAGCCATGCGGGAATAAAGCTCAATAAGCTTCTGTTTATCTTCGTCGCTTATTCCCTCAAACATTTCGCCGTCCAGGCGTTTGAATGCGGCCTTCACTTTCTTGTGGTTCTCCCTGCCCTTTTCGGTCAGTTCAAGCCGGGTGCAGCGCATGTCCTTCTCGTCCGTCGTTTTCACTATAAGCCCCGCGTTTTCCATGCGCCTTACGCTGCATGTTATGCTGGGCGGGCTAACCCCCAGCGATTCCGCCGCTTCCGCCTGCGTGCAGCGCGGGTGCGTTTCAATGTAATCAAGTATCGGCCCCTGCCCGCGGTGCGCATCGGTGCCGCGCAGCATTGTCTGTATGCGCATACGGCGTATCAGCTCCAGCCTGTGCATGGCGTCCACAACGTTCCTGTCGTCCATTCCTCGCTCTCCTTTCGACAAAAACTCCATAAATCTCCAAGAAACATACATATTCTTACAAAAAAGGTTAAATAACTAATAATTAACCAATTAATCGACATTTTACCCATAAAACTTCAAGAAAGCAACAGAAACATCAATATTTTACAAAATTGTCCCAATTTCTTATTTTTACCGCCAAAAATTGTGAAATTCTGCTAAATTCTTCCCCTATCGCTGCGGAAAATGCGGTGTTATGCTTTATACACGGAAAGCAAAATTTCCCACCGAATAGACATTATAGGAGGTCGCACATGACAAAATTTAAGGTATTGATGGCAGACAGCAACCCGCAGATGCTCAGCATGATGAAGGAATATTTCACCGCACAGGAAAGCGTGAGCGTGTTCGACACCGTGACCGACGGCGTAAGCGCGCTGGAGGCGCTGCACAAAACCCGCTACGATGTGCTGATAACCGAGCTTATAATGCCGCGCGCGGATGGGTTTGAAATAATGGAGCGCATTGCTGCGGGGCTGGTGAGCGACGCGCCGGCGGTTATGGTGGTAAGCACCATGCGCAGCGAGGACATGGTGCGCCGCGCGTGCTCGCTGGGCGCAAAGTATTACATGGTCAAGCCTGCCGAGCCGGAGGCGATATACAAGCGCATGCTGGATATGGCGGACGAGCCGCAGAGCGCGTATTCGCAGCTGCTCATGCCCTCCCAGCAGCCCAAGACGCTTGATGAAAAGATAACCTCCGTGTTCCTTGTTATCGGCATCCCGGCGCACATAAAGGGCTATCATTATCTGCGCGAGGCCATACGCATGGTGTATTTCCAGCCGGAGCTTATAAACCGCATCACAAAGGAGCTTTACCCCGGCATAGCCAAGCGGTTTTCCACATCCGCCTCCAAGGTGGAGCGCGCCATACGCCACTCCATAGAGGTCGCCTGGACGCGAGGCAGGATAGAGAACATAAACCAGCTTTTCGGCTATAACATATATTCAAAGAACGATAAGCCCACTAACGGCGAGTTCATAGCCCTTGTGGCGGACAAGCTGATAATGGAAGACGCCCGCGGCAAGGAGCAGGACATCCGCCCGGCGATATAGGCATTGGTTTACCTCCCGATGGATCGCTCCCGTATAAATTCGTGCGGGGGCGATTTTATGCACTCCGTTGTATACGCTGCATAATATTAAGTATTATACCCGCATATGCAACCTCTACACACCCTTTATGCACACTCTCAGCCCCCTAAACAGCCCACCCTGTGGATAACTCTGTGGAAATTGTGGATAACTCCCGGCTGTATATACATAGTATATTCATAATTTGATAATGTAATCGCTATTTCTCGGCTGATGACATCTTTCCTGTTGAAAAATAGAACTATTCTTGTGATATAATGTATGTATACACTGGCAGGCGGGAGACAAGGCAAATGAAAAAGTTGATTGCTTGTGTGTTCAATATGGTTAGCGGCTGCGTAGAACTGAAGTTCAGTGGCGGCAGCATGATCGTCATTGACTGCACCGCCGTGAAAAACGAAGTCGCTGACAATAGGAAAAACCGGAATGCTCCTTGGGGGAAATGTAGGCACACGAGTGGTTGGTGGGAAGAAATATGATGGACTGACTTTTAGATTGGAGAAATGATACTATGTCTTTACGAACAGATTTGGAAAAACTTGCGTCCGGGCATTGGCGGAATGAGTATGTTAACATCAGACCAATTACAACTGAGTCCGACTTGATATACTTGGGATTTGATTGTCAGCTAACCGATGAACAACAAAAGCTGGTTAATCCTTTTTGGTTTTCTATTGGCAGAGCATATTTGAACCGTGAAAACAATTGCCCATGTATTATTTATAATGATCATGATGATCCTGTCGGGTTTATCAATTTAAGCAAATGGTTAGGTAGCGATGACGCGTATTCATGGAGCTATTATGTCGATAAAAATCAGCAAGGGAAAGGATATGGACGGCACGCGGCAGAGTTGGCGATTCATATTCTGAAAGCTGCTGATCCCGAAAAGATGATCAAACTGTCAACAGAAGTGTGCAATATGAAGGCGCAAACATTATATTTGTCACTGGGCTTTGAAAAACTTGCCGAAATGGACGGCGACGATCTTGTGTTCGGTATGTAATGTAACTGTGGGAAAAAATGAACATACAACCATTTTGGTCTGATATTCTCGCACAGAGGGCAAATGAGATACGGCGCACCCCTCCCCGCAGGAATAATTAGTTCGAATACAGTTTAACATAACGGTAGTTTAATTACAAGTATTTTGTATGCTACTTTTCGACGTAAAAGTAAGATTAGTACAGAAAGGAAGTGATCCATACGGTAAACACGCACGAACGTTTGCAAAAGCTTATGGATGAACGGGGCTGGTCCAAGTATCGCCTGTCAAAGGAATGCGGCTTGTCCGAATCCACGCTTGCAAACATTTTCCGCAGGAATGTGGAACCTTCAATAGCAACGCTTGAAGCCATATGCAGCGGCTTCGGCATCACCCTGTCGCAGTTTTTTGCGGATGATACAATGGTTGAACTCTCGCCCGAACTTAAGGAGTTGTTCGATAACTGGGTGGCATTAACGCCGGAGCAAAAGCAGCTTACAATACAAATAATGAAAGCATTCCAATATAAATAAAAGGGAGCAGCGTAACAACTGCTCCCATGTTTTTTCTTCCTCAGCTCACTATATCGCCCTGGTGCGATATCAGCGCCGCGTCATACACGCCTTCAACACGCATGAACTTTTCAACAAAGCCGGTCTCGTTATCCTTCAGCCTAAGCTCCAGCGTCATCTCTATGCCGTCGCGCTGCACGGTCTTGCTCTTCAGCCGCGGGGACGGGAGCTGCTTGACCATCTGCTTTATCTGGCCGGAGGCGGATTCATCATAATGCAGTATCAGTATATACGGCCGCGTTCCCTTGAATTTGAACGCGCCCATCGCCGCCAGCACAACGCCGATTATTATGGCGGAAATTATGGCTATGTCATAAAACTTGGTGCCTATGGCAATGCCCTCGCCCACGCTCCAGAACATGAACACCGTGTCCATGGGGTCCTTTATGGCCGTGCGGAAGCGGATTATGGAAAGCGCGCCCACCATACCAAGGCTCAGCGCAAGGCTGTTGTTTATAAGCATGAGCATCAGCGCCGTTACCATTGTAAGCACGATAAGGCTAAGGTTGAAGTTGCGCGAATACATAACGCCGCCAAACGTTTTTTTGTATACAAAGCATACGAAGCCGCCCACTACAAGCGCCATCAGCAGCGTAACTATGACCTGAAGCGGGCTCATGCTCAGCGAGAAAATGTCTGCAAAGGTAAAATCGTTCATGTTATCCTCCGTATTTGTTAATTATGCTTAAATCCTTCATGCTTCTTTTTGGCTGCGGTGCTGCTAAAGCTCAAACTTTCTGCACAGCACATATTTGCTTATGGCGCTCCTTTGACAGCGTTCCAGCTGCAAAAGCGACCTTACATATGTGGACAAAAAGCGGTTGAACTTGACCTCCAGCACCATGTCTCCCCCGTCTATCACCGGGTATGTGGGCAAGTTCGCGTCGAACATATCCGTTGCGCGGTACGCCGTGCGGATATCCTTATCGAACGTTATGCGCACATCCTCCATGGGGAATACGAACGGTTCGCGCGTGTAGTCAACTATTACGGCGGGCTTTAGCGCGCGCTGCGTAAACTCAAGATACATCCTTTTTGCAAACGGCTCCGGCCTGTTCAGAAGAAAGCCGCGCCTGCCCATCATAAGCTGCTCGTATTCCTTGCGGCTCAAATTGACGGACTGCTTTTTTATATATCCGTTGGACTTATGCTTGCATTCAAGCTTTATCACGTCGTCCCGCATGTCGTATATGCGTATGCGGAACTTGTCGCGCTCGTCCGTGCCGTCCAGCTTTTCGCGGAAGGCGGAATCGTCCCTGTCGTCAAAGTACAGGCTGCGTATAAAATATTCCCCGCCGCTCTTCTTGGCAAACGCATCCTGCTCCATTGTAAGCGAAAGCTTGCGCTTGAGCAAGGCGTAATCGCCTTCCGTAATATAATATTTCAGCTCGTGACGGAATCCCTTTTCGCCAAGCTGCTTTTTCTCGCTCATCCGAACACCTCCGCCATGTAGCTGTCGCTCAGCCCAAGCACGCTTTTAAGCTGCTTCTTAATCTCATCCGGCCGCTTTTGGGCAAAATCCTTTATGCGCGCTATTTCCCTTTCAAATCCTTCGTATGTGCCAAGGACCTGGCTGTTTTGCTTAACGCCCATGAACGTTTCGCCGTTGAACTTTTCGCGTTCGCGCGCTATTTCCGGCTGAACGTAGCCGTAAAGCTCGTCCACCAGCGCAATCACCCTGTCCGGTGCAAATGCGGTATTCAGCAGCTCCGCAAACCTGCGCACGAATTTGTCCTTCCATTCGGCGTTATTCAGCAGCGCCTTGAAAAGCCTTCCGCTCGCCGCGTCCAGCCCCGTATCGCCCATCCTTGCTTTAAGGGTCTGATGGTCAACGTTATTGAAGCCCCAGCAGAAATCATAGAATATCCATTTCCATTTGCCGCCCTTAATCTTGTAGCATTGGATATTGTATGTGTCCGTATTGCCGTTGTACACTTCGGCTATCATGTAATCCATAAAGCTGTCCACGTCCATGTTGTCCGTAACGTACTTATAGTTTTCGGCCTTGGAAAGATCGCGCTTGCAGGCTTCGTCATAGAATTCCACCCATTCGGTCACGTCGCCGTAGGTAGTTTGCTTATAGCCCTTGGCAATTATCATGTCCGTAACGTTGTCCGTACCCTCATGCTGCGCCACGAAGAATCGGTTGCGCTTCTCCCTCAGGAAATACGCTCCCCAGTATTCGCCGTTCAAATACAGCACGCATGGTCTGTACGCCTGGTAAAGGAAGTCCACATCCGTCCCTTCAAGCAGGCCGGCCGCAAGCTCGTCGCGTATTTTGCTGCGGTTTTGGTCCTGCGCACCCGCGCGCAGCACCAGCGCCTTGTATTCGGTAAAGTCCAAATTGTCAAAGAACTTATAGTGCATGCGGTCTTCGCCGTATTCATCCCGCGCAACTATGTTAAAGCCCTTCTGCGCACGGCCGCGGCCGTAGCTGCCCGCAATGCGTATGCCAATATTCTGGTTGAATACCTGCCGCTTCGTTTCCCCGTCAAACATGGCAAAGTTCGCCGCCCGTTCCCACGCATTCGCATCTGTTCTATCCCTTTTGTAATAATTCGCCGTCAGCAGCATATCGCCATACGGAAGATCGGGGTCAAAATTCTCGCCGTAGGCATATATGCCCGTTTTGCTGTCCCAAAGGTTATCGGGGTCGGTAATCAGCGTAACCACCGGCAGCGCGTGGTTAACGTTATCCGCAGTAAACAGGAATGTGCCGCTTACGGCAGCGTTTGTTATGTAGCCTTCGCGCACGGATATTGCGCGGATAACCGTGTTCTTTTCCGCCGTTATGGGGCCGGTGTATACGGGTGAGGATTCATTGGGCGTTGTGCAGTCCAGCGTATAATGCACCGTTTCGCCTTCCGGCACGTTTATTTCTATCTGTATGGCTTCATCGTATATGCCAGGCGTTTTTGAAAAAACGGGCACCGCCGTGATGCCTTCATAGCCGGTACCATTGGCAGCGCCCACGGTGGGTTGGGTGAAGTATGCAAGCTTGCCCGCCGTGTCCCTGCCGTAGCTTATATCGGGCAGAAAGGAGGCGGCCTGTAATTTGTCGCAAATAATGCCGTTCGGGTCGAAAAGGTACACGCTGTCGCCGTCCTTGCTTATGCCGAACGCGCAGCTTAGCTCGCTCCCCTCGGCCTGGGCGGATGCGCCCTTACCTTTGGCGTAAACAACTATATGCCCGCCGGCGGGTATGCTTACGTCCCCGAACACATAGCTTTTGGGGTTCTTGGGATTGTTGCTCAAAGCGTACCCCAAAAGAGAGACCGGCTCGCTGCCGGTGTTCTCAAGTTCTATTATGTCGTAATAATTCCCGTCCGGCGCTTTATACGCGGACCGGTTCCTGCCCATTATCTCGCTTATTACTATGCTCCCCTTGGGCAGCGCGGCGCTTGCCATGAATTGGTTATATCCCGCATCGTCGTTCGGGTAACCCGGCGTCGGGTGGCTGTTCTGCTGCCATTCGCCCGCGCCGTCAACCGTGCGCGCCATGGAGGAATCCGTCTGCTGCAGGCCGTATGAGTAGCTGTCTATTATAGAGCCGTTGCGGGAGGAAAGCACAACGTCCTCCCCGTATGCCTTCAGCTTGAACGGCGCGTGAAGCTCGCCGGTTTCGCTGAAGCCCTGATTGCCGGAGCAGAATATCAAAAGATAGCTCTTCGCGGCTATAACCGTGCCTTCGGGCAGAACGTATTTCTTCGGCTGGGCAATGTTGTCGCTTATGCCGAAGCCTGAAATGTCAACCTCTGCATCGGTTGAATTATAAAGCTCTATCCAGTCGCTGTAATTGCCGTATGAATCGGCAACGGTGGTTGCGTTGGAGGCCATAAATTCGTTTATGTATACCCCGCAGTCCTCGCCCGTTTCCATAAGATAAGCTTCGTATGCCTTAACGCCCTCATCCGTGTTCGGGTATCCGGGTGTAGGCCGCATCTCGCTCCAAAGCCCGTTTTGGCCAAGGGCGTATGTATTGCCCTTTTCAACGGACTTGGTCATAACGCTGTCTATGGTGCCGCCGGTGGAGTTATACAATATAACGCTTTCGCCCGCGCTGAGCGAAAACGGCGCGTACAGGCCGCCCTCGTGCTCCCCGCCCGCGCACCACACCACTATGCGGCCGCTTGCTTCAAGCTTTGTCCCCTGCGGGAAAACGAACTTCACCCCGCCGGTTATGTTGTCGCTGAGGCCATAGCCGGATATGTCCACCGCCTCGGCAGAGGAATTATACAGCTCCACCCAGTCGTAATACTCCCCGTTTTCATCGGGAACGGAGCCCTTGTTGCTGTCCATAATTTCGCTTATCCTCACGGGGGATTCGGCGCGCGGGTTCTCCTTCCCGCTCAGCGAAACATAGATTATCAGCGCGGCAACGAGCGCAATGCACATCGCCGCAAAAAATATCAGTTTTGAACTTTGTTTCATATTTCCGGTACGGCCGCCGGTATGAATTCAAACATTGCCGCAGCCACCCTTTCAGGTTTTTCCTCGTGCATCAAATGCCCCGCGTTGCGTATCAGCGAATAGCCGCAGTCCCTTATGGCGCTGTGGTAAAGCTCCATGGCCTGGCTGTCCGGCGTGTGCCACTTATCCTCGCCGCCGGTAAGTATAAGTACCGGCACATCCACTTCCCTAAGCCTCGCAACTATGGGTTCATCGTCAAAATATTGCAGCGCGCGCCTTACGCAGCGGCGGCTCACGCTGTCCGCAATGGGCTTATAGTATTCCTGCACAACGTCGGGCGTGATATTGGTCAAATCGAACACCGCATCCCTTAGCAGCTTTTCCACCGCGTTCATGTTATACAGCATGCTGGCTATGAAGCCGAAAAGCGGGCTGTCTATCATTCTTATGGTCAGCGGCATTTCCGGCGTTATCCCGCCCGGGGAAAGCAGCGCCAGCCTGCCCATGCGCTCCGGATGCCTGAGCGCAAAGCTTACGGCATACGCCCCGCCCAGCGAAAACGCCGCAATGTGCGCCGATTCTATGCCCTTCGCATCCATAAAGCGGGCGATGACCTCGGCATAATCCTCCACGCTGAAGCTGAAATTCTCCGGCCTGTCCGAATAGCCGAAGCCCGGCAGATCTATGGCTATGACCCTGTATCGTGCGCTGAGCAGATTGAATACGCCGCGCCAGGTATAGAGCGACTGCCCAACTGTATGTATAAGCAGCAGCGGTTCTCCCATGCCGGCTTCCATATAATGTATGCGGCAGCGTTCCTGCTGCATAGTGCCTTGGTTTATATCATGCGTTTCGCCCTCGTTCTCCTCGTCCATAGGATCGTCCGGATCGAAGCTTGCCGCGTCCTCCGCCTCTGCGGGTGCGTCGCTTTCCTTCTTGGGCTTCAGCTTAACGCCTGCTGCGCTGTTTATGCCTATCTCCCCCGGAAGAATTATGTCCACATATTCTCCGCTGTGTTCGGAGTTGATAAACTTCTTTACCTTTAGCGCCAAACTCACAAATACCTCCATCACCGCGCCAAAGCACGGCTCAACATCGATAATCGGTTTATTTTACTATTTTTCCCGCACTATTGCAACCCGTTGCGCCCCCTTTACGCCCAATAGTCACGGATAATTAACAATATCGGCTTTCCCCCGCCGCGCATGCACTTTATATATAGTCTTTTGCTTATTATTCCATAATAAATATTTTCTCATCGTTTTCTAATGCAAATCTCTAAATTTATGCTTGCATATATTCACATCTACCTATATACCTGTCTCTTATACACATCTCCGAGCCCACGAGACA
>ENA-UAOW01000436-UAOW01000436.1-human-gut-metagenome-genome-assembly--contig:-NODE-436-length-20238-cov-7.949562_pt1 | contig 20238 bp, 37 predicted proteins | sample MGYA00243470_ERZ654559 | MGnify/ENA primary metagenome ERZ654559 (study PRJEB26926, sample SAMN06164851) | human gut metagenome | biome: ENVO:00009003; feature: ENVO:2100002; material: ENVO:00002003...
CGCTCAGTGTCTCGTGGGCTCGGAGATGTGTATAAGAGACAGCAGCAGATCGCCGCAATGGCCGCCAACGCCATCGCCCTGGACGAGAACGGCGAAGAGCAGCCCGCCACCATCGCAGACGTGGAAATTCTCCTTGCAGCCGATGAACTGCACACGATCCACGAATGGAACCGGCAGGGCAAGCGGATCAAGACCGGCGAAACGGCTTTGATCTCCTGTCACCTCTGGCAGTTCACCACGAAGCCCAGCAAGGCACAGCGGGAAGCCGCTGAAGCCGAAGGCAAGGAAGCAGCCGAACACCCCCATTTTTACCCCACGAAAGCGCACCTGTTCAGCTGCTTGCAGGTAGAGGACGCGAAGCAGGCCCCCGCCGGGCGTTTCGGTTCCGTTGCCGCTATCATGGAGTATAACAAGAAGCTGGCTGCAGAACGCAAGGCAAAGGCCGCGGCCGCCAAGGCAGCAGCAGAGCAGGCCGCCAGCGCCCCGGATCCCATCATCACCGAAGAGCGGCACGAACTGCCGGAACTGGTCCACGTTGACCCGCTCCCCGCCAAGAAAGCCAGCAAGCCCGCCGCACCGAAGAGCACAAAGAAACCCGCCGCCACGAAAAAGGCAGTGCAGAAGAGCGCACAGCCCGCCCCGGATGCACTCCGCACCGCACAGCAGGCAGAGCGCAAAGCAAAGGCCGCGTTTATCGCCGTTCCCGACACCGACCGCAAGGGTCAGGCCGCCGCGCTGGACGCCTGGCGCAAGACCCGGAAGGCCGTAGAGGATGCCAAGAGCGCCCCCGCCGCTGTGGCTGTGCCGGATGAAGCGCCGGTGAAACAGCTTGATTTTGAGAGCATCGCCGCCGGCCTGCTGGCATGATCCACCACCACGAAACCGGAAACTTTAGCAGGGCTGCACCGGGTAAAGCAACCCCGCCCCACTTCCCACCGGCACCCCGCCGGGAGGATCACCACAAAACGAAACACGAAAGGAAGTTTGAACCATGAAGAAGTTTGACAACATCATTGACCAGGTGAACGAAGTTCTGCGCCAGCAGTGGACACTGCAGGCCCTACGCCGGGAAGCCCAGTGCACCGGCCGCCCCGAAGAGGTGCAGCAGCGGATCACCGCCGCCCGTCTGGCCCTCATCTGTGCCCGCCGTGGCTACCTGCTCACCGCCTGACACGAAACCGGAAACCCTGGCAGAGCCGCACCGGCCAAAGCGGCCCCGCCCCACTACCCCGGCAGCGCACCGGGCACGAAAAGCAGAACGAAACACGAAAAGGAGTTTTTGCAATATGAAAAGAGCATCCAGCAACGCCCCCGCCGGCCTGAACGTGAAGAGGATCACCGCCTATCTGAAAGGCCAGGCCAAGAACAACAACGCCGTGCGCGTCACCTGCCAGGGCGGCAGCGTGTACATCTTCACCGGCTATGCAGCGTTCAAGCTGCCCGCCGTCCTTTACCCGGAAGTGATCCAGCCCGTGACCATGCAGGCGGCCCCCGCCGATGGTGTGACCATCGTTTCCAGTGATGACGGGTTTGTGGTCAACGATCCGTACCAGCTGACCGCCGCGCAGATGTTCCAGAAGTTGAGCGACTGCAAAGAAGAGGTCAAGCGCACTTCACTTTTGCAGGAAGTCGAAATGAAGGGCAAGATCTGGGGCACGTTCCGAATGTTCCGCAACGGGTCCCGGCCCATCATGATAAATTCGGAGTATGACGCTTTTGTGGATCATCACGAATTTGTTTACCACGGCAGCAACAGCCCATTTGCTCCCATCCTGGCAACCGACACGGTAGATCCGAAACGCGCCGCCGTGGCCGTGCTGCTGGCTCCCATGAAAGCGAATGACGAAATACAGCAGGTTTGCAACCGCCTGTTTGCATGACCTGCACCGGATGCCCTGGCAGGGTCCGCACCGGATAAAGCGGCCCAGCCCCACAGCCCCGGCAGCCCGCCGGGTGCATGACACGAAACACGAAAAGAGGTTTACACGATGACCACCCCAAACGATTCCCTGGACTTCTATCCCACGCCGGACAGCCTGGCCTTTGATATGGTTTTCTCCCTGCGGGAAGTAAAATCCGGGTTCACTACCTACCCGAAACCCATCCTTGAACCGTCCGCCGGAGATGGAGCGCTTGCGCGTCAGGTCCACGCTCTGGCGTTCAACGTCCACCACGACTATAAGACCGGCGAGGTTGACCGCTACGACAAGGAAAAGGCACGAAGCGCAGAGCTTGACTGCATCGAACTTTCCAGCGACTTCCGCGCAAAGCTGAAGAAAGACGGTTTTCGGGTGGTGCATGATAACTTTCTGACTTTCCGCCCCACCACGAAATACGCTGCAATCGTCATGAATCCGCCTTTCTCCGCCGGTGCCGCGCACCTGCTCAAAGCGCTGGACGTTATGCAGGACGGTGGCAAGATCCGCTGTCTGCTCAACGCCGAAACCCTGCGCAACCCCTGCACCAACGAACGGAAAGAGCTGGCCGCAAAGTTGGAAGAGCTGCACGCCACGGTGAAATATATCCCGGATGCGTTCAAGAACGCCCGCCGCGCTGCCCGCGTAGAGGTTGCGCTTGTGTCGGTGGATATTCCCGACCGGGAGCCGGTGAGCCGGATCCGGCTGGAACTCCAACACGAAACCACGGAACGGCTAAAGGATAACCCAGAGTTTGCCGCTCTGGTATCATCGGACCCCATCACGGCAGCCATTGAGCGGTACAACGCCGCCGCAGAGGGTGTGCGCCGGATCTATGAAGAGTACAACGGAATCAAGTCGTTGTTTTCCTCTGCCGGTGCTGGTAAGAAAGAAAACCCCGTGATGGCTTTCACGAAATCTTATAACGACGCTATCCGGGAACTGCGCGGGATGTACTGGAAGCAGCTGTTTGAAATGCCACAGCTGTTCGATGCGATGACCTACGAAATGCAGCAGGATTATCAGAAGCGAATCAAAGAGCTTGAAGGCTACGACTTCAGCGCGTACAACATTCTGACCGTCCGGGAAGAAATTTCACGAAATCTTCTTTCCAGCATCGACCACGAAATTATAAAGCTGTTCGACGACTGGACGAACCTGCACTATAACGCAGAGTATTCCCAAAATGTGCATTACTACAACGGCTGGTGCACGAACTCCGCCTACAAGATCAACCGCAAGGTGATTTTCCACTGCAACGCCTTTGATACATACGATGGCCGTTTCTATCCCCGCTGGAATGTCAACGAAAAGATGGCCCAGATCGAGCGGGTGCTGCACTTCCTGGACACGAACGGCAAGCCCTACAACGGGGACGAACTCCGCGCCGCCCTGGATGCCGCCGAAAAGAGCGGCCAGACCCAGAAGATCCAGCTGCACTATTTCACCGCCACGTTTTACAAGAAAGGCACCTGCCACATTGAGTTTACGAACACGGACGTTTTGAAGTCCTTCAACCTCTACGCCGGACAGCGCAAAGGCTGGCTGCCTCCCACCTACGGCAAAAAGAGCTATCACGATATGGCCGCTGCAGACCGCCGGGTGGTTGACAGCTACGAGGGGGAGGCCAGCTACACCGACACCCTCACCCGGCACCTGATCCCCACACAGAGCACGTTCCTGCAGCTCCACGCCTGACACGAAACCGGAAACCCTGGCAGGGTCCGCACCGGATAAAGCGGCCCAGCCCCACAGCCCAGCATCCCGCCGGGCATATCACGAAATAGGAAGGAGGTGTTTTCATGGTTCGATGTTGGATATACTCCGCCGGGCGGGATCAATGCCAGTGCTACAACGTGGATGACGAAAACTTGGCCGATCTGGCAGCACAGGCGCAATTCCTAGAGGACTTCCGTGCCCAGCGTGCAGCAAACCCGGCTTTATACCGGCAGCTGCTTAATATGCTGGTGCCCGCCGCCGATGCTATGCCCATGCGTAACTATACCGGCCTGCCGTTCTGACAGCCAGCCCCGGCAGCCCGCCGGGGTTATTCTCGTATTCCGTCACGAAATCTTCTTGTATTTTTATTGCTTTTATTTGCGTTTTAATCTATCATTGATGTAACGAAATTTGACGAGGAGGTTCCCACTTATGACTATGATCCCTGCATTTGGCCCATGGACAGAGCACGCAGCAGACGCGGACGAAGAGAAGCGCCTTGCCAGCGCCCAGCAGAGCAAGACCAGCCCCATCAGCATTGACAAGGAACACGAAACCGGTGTTTTCTACGGGTCCGGCAAAGATCCGTACCAGACCAGCCTTGCAAGCTGCACCTGCAACGACTTTGTGCGCCGGAAAAAGCCCTGCAAGCACGTTTTCCGTCTGGCCATGGAACTGGGTATCATTGACGCAGCCTATAAGACCGGCCGCAGCACCGGCGAACGGAACGAAGCGCAGCTTAGTTTTGCAGACTGCCTCGACCTGGTGGAGCAGCTTTCCGATGCAGCGCAGAACGAGATCAAGGAAATGCTGCGCTACACCAGCGAGCGCGTAGATGACCGGCAGAAGCCCATCACCTGCCACGAACTCGATCTTGTGCCGGAACTGCGCACCTCTCCGCTGCTGCACGAAAACCCTTACCCGCTGGAAGAGGTGTTGAACGACCTGCCAAAGCCGCTTGTGGTGCAGCTGTTGGATGCGGTGCACCGGGAGGGCAAGCCGAAACGAAATGCCGCAAAAGCGGCGATGGCCGAATGGCTGGCGCAGAACGTGCCAATGTTGGCAACGGAACTGCCACCGTGCGCGTCTTTCTCGTTCGTTGAGGTATTCGACAAGGCCCAGAGGGACGTTTACAAGTATCTGCACCGAAAGTATGACACGGAAACAGACTGGTACACCGGTGCAGAGTATCCCGCCGGGGCTGTTCCTGCGGCAGACGGGTCTACTTACTACTTCCCAGAGGACAGAGTTACCGATGCCCTCACGAAACGCGGTTTCAATCGCTGCCTGAACGGTTACATCCCGGAGTAAAGAATCTTACTTCACGAAATCTTACTTTTTGACCACGAAATTTGCAATTTATCTGCAAAAATCCGGTCTTAGCCACGAAAAGCAGCTTTTTAACCACGAAATCCAACTTTCCAGCTTCAAAAAGTTCAATTCAATCACGAAAACCCGCTTTTTTGATACATTTTCTCTCACGAAATGAGGTTTTGCATGGAACACGAAGAATTTTTCGCGCCGTGGCGTTTGGTCGCTGCTTTTGCGGACGGCTCCCGCCTGCTGTTCGATGGTCTGACGGAAGAACAGGCCAGAGACGCAATGGAAGCCGCTCAGGAAGAGCACGGCGACATTGGTTACTGGAACCGGGTCACGGATCAGAACTATGAGGACGGCAGGTATTACAAGACCGTCCCGTCACCGCCTTGCATCAACATCGTGGACTACGACGGCTACACTGGGCCGCTGGACGAAAACGGTCTGCCGGTAGGTCTGGCTGAACAGATTGCCCAGGCCAACACAGAGGAAGGCCGGGACCCGAACGAACCGCAGATCATCATCAAGCGCCACGCACCGCCGGATCCAGAGCAGCCACACGAAAAGTAAATCACAAAATCCAAAAAAGCCCGCCGGGTCGATGACCTGACGGGCTTATGGTGTTGAAAGGATGGTTTGTATGAAGTTAAACATGGATTGCGTCCGCGCCGTTATGCTTTGCGCAGAAGAGTACACAGACTATAACCACTATTGCTATTTCATTTCTTACCAGAAAAACAATGTGAACGACTTCCTGCTGGATGACCCGGAAACACCGCCAGCCTACCAGCTTGAACTTGAAAAGACCTACGACAACGACGATCTCTTTTACGCCGTTGAGTATTGCGTCAAATCCGGGTTTGTTGAAACGCTTTTCTCGAAAGACACTTATCGCATTCCCATTTCCCGCATTACGCCTGATGGGCATAGATTTCTTGAAAACATTCGGTCTGATACGAACTGGGAAAAGGTCAAAAGCGTTGCCAAAAAGGCCGGCTCTTTCAGCGCAGATGTGATAATCGAGATTGCAAAGAACGTAGCTGTGGAAGCGGCCAAACATTTTTTAACCAACACCTGACGAGCTTTCCTACCTCTGCATTTTCCAATTCGGTTTGGATTGCCGCTTCGTTGTACCAGATCTGCTTTTCTTTGATTCCAGTTTTCACGATTTCTTTTGCGATGGTTCTAACGGCATATTCTCGCGGGCTTATCATGCCGCTGTCAATCTCAATTTTGATCTTCACTTTGTCCTCCTTCGCGTAAATCCGGTTCAGCTGCCCGCCTTTCAGATTGGCAGTCCAGCAACGGCTCTCCTGAATCCGAGAATATCGGTTTTGCTCTAATTTGACGTATCATAGCTTCGCACAGATCCTTTACCTCTTCTTCCGATTCCAGGACTATTTTGCCATCATTTCCGCCAAAGACTTCAATTCCGCCCTCTCTCCGTGGAATCACAGACCAGCGCAGATCAAACAGCACATCCTCGTTCCCCGGAAATTCTCCGCCCGGAAGGTTAAACATTGCTATTCCGCCAGACGGTTCAATAATTTCATCATCGGTCAGTTCAATTTTGATTCCCATTTTTCAAGACCTCCGTAATCCTCAGCACATCTTTTGCGAAACGCAGCGTTTTCGTAAGATCTTCTGCGTTTTTGAAACGGACTACGTTTCCTGCGTTTGAAATCAGTTCAACGCCACCATCCGGTGCCATCCTCACGAACCGGCACAGTTCGCCCTCTTCCCGTGCGGTCCGCTGCTCTTTGGTTTCTTCGATAAAGCAGGTTCTGAGCGCGTTCTCTGCGTCACAGTATACGCTCCTGTCACTCCGCACCAGCCTATACATCCTTCCGGGCAGCACCCGAACCTTGTTTTTATGCTTCTTTCCCATAACTTTGTCCTCCTTTGCACGAAACCCGGTAGGCCAACTGCCCGCCGGGTTATTTCTATGCCTTTTTTCGGATTTTCGGGATAGTCGTGTTTGTTTTTCCACGGCCATCGGACACGATTTTGCGGAAGCGCCTGCACATGAAGTTCCGCAGGCAGCCTTGCCTATAAGAGAATGTCACCCTCCGCCCAGGCATCCGCCCGCGGCTTGTCCTCGCGCGTGTTTAACGCACGCGATAATAGAGCGGCGCACTCCGGGAGCCGTTCCAGGCCCCGGCCCAACTGCGCAAGAGCCACGTTCCGCAGGCGCTTCAAATGCCGGACGCTGTACCGTGTGCTGGGCTGGATTTCTTCCCATTTTTTGTGGCCGATGTAGAACTTGGTCAGAATCAGATTGTGGCCACTGTCCAGCCGGTTCATTTGTTCCCGGATGATGTTCTGATCTTCCAGCAAAACCGCCCGCTGCTGTTCCAGCTGGCGCAGCTGTTCGCCGATGCCCAGTTCTTCCATCCTGCAGGCCATTGCTGCGGTGCTGTCCCCAGGTGCCCCGCCGTGGGGCATCCCATCTGTTCCCATGCCCCGCATAGGGTCTATTTCATCGTTCAGCGCGGCACACTGGCGGCGGATGATCTCTATCCGCTGCGGGATGTCTGCATAATACTTCAAGATTACTTCCGCCTCGTGTACCTTCACTGCTCAATCCTCCCGAAATTCAAAAATCTTTCTTGAAAAGGGGTTTGCCGAAAATGGATGTCCTCGATGACGCGGCGCAGACGGTCATAGGCTACTTCCTCACCGTCTTTGCTCCATTCAAGGAACTGGTCATAATTCGCCTTGGCTTCTTTCTTTACAGCCTCGATCTGTTCAGGGATGTACTCCATCTCTTCCAGCGATTCAGCCATGAAGCGAATAATCATCTTTGCAGCGTCCCGGCGCTCTGCCAGGATGCGCAACTTTTTTTCAGAGCCTACCAGATCACCCGCCGGGAGCCAGAACTCTTCCGGCATCAGGTGGGCGGTGCGCTCTTCCAGCCGCTTCTTGGCTTCCGGTGCACCGTACTTGTCATGATCCAGAATATACCGGGATGCAGCATTGTTCATTTTCAGGGTCAGGATGGTAGATTCTTTCTCGCCCCAGTCCAAAAGATCATGCGCGGCCGCGATGGTGCAGTAGGAAACCACCTGCCCGATTGCCTCACGGTTCAGCATCGTGCGGTGCTTCGACTTGCCAATATTGATCTGCTGGTTTACCGCGTTCTGGATGCTCTGCCGGTAGAAGGCCGGCACTCTTGCTCTGCTTTTGCCCATGATGAATCCTTTCCCGCCTGTTCGGCCAGGCGCTTCCATTCTTTCACTTCTGCCTTGGTGTCCGGGTTGATGATCTCAACAAAGCCCCAGCCTTTCGGCTTGGCTATGAGGTCGATAAAAAGCCTGCGGCGGTAGATATAGTCCCGCTGCATTTTCCGGGTAAATTTGCTCTTGATCTCCACAATATCCACCCGGCCATCCGCATAGGTGATCTTGTAGTCCGCCGTATAGCGTGCCGCCGGGAGTTTGATGCAGCAATACTCTTCCTCCGGCAGCAGCGTCCAGCGCGGGTGCGGCTCTGCCGACACGATCTTGCCGGACTGGATGCCGGGCAGGATGGTTCCCACATAGTACACATACTCGCCGTAGGAATCAAAGGCTTTGCTCAGCTTTCCTGCAGCGCGGGCAGCATCGGCCATAGGCTGCGTAGAGGTACATTTTCCCCGGTAGCGGGCCGCGATCTGTGCTTCTGCCTGCGCGCGGTACTTCGGCGGCAGGTCATCCAGTTCTAGCCTGGTGCTCATGGCTGGTTCCTCCTGTTCTTCCGCCGGGGTTCCGGCTTCTTTTTCAATTTCACGATCAGGTGCTTGGTGTTGTTCCCCGTGATGTGCTGTTCGCACTCGCGCAGGGTATAGCCGGGGTATTTTTTCTCCCAGTATTCACGATCATCCGGCAGGGCAAACGCTTCGTCAAAGCGCTTGCGGCTCCATCTGGTATCATTCGGTCGCGGGGTTTTCGGCTTTTGTAGTCCTTGGCTCTGCCGCCAGCGCCGGATACGGGCGCGGGCTTTCGTCATGTAGGTCGTCAAACGCTCAAAGCTGGAACAGGTCAGGTCGATAGGCTCAATTTTCACAAGCCCCATCGGCCGCCCGGTGCTGTCCCGCCACAAGTCCTTGATTTCCTGCCATGTCAGATTGCCTTGCAGGATCACATGATGGTGGTGTCTGCCGGCAACTTTCCCGTCCTCGTCCACCACGCTGTATTCTGCAACTTGCATCCACTTGGATGCTTCCCGCCCCGTCTTTTTGCAGAAGCGCTTCAAGCGGCGGGTGAAGTTCGTCCAGTCCCGGTCTACCTGGTCAAAATCTCCGGGCGCTGGCTGGTGGTCTTGGTCGTATGTAAACGTGACCGCCCAGTCGCTTTCCCCGAAATTCGTATAGGCCAGCTGGCAGAAATACCGCCTTGCTATCATGTCGTTATACTTCTGCTGCGCAATGGAGGTCGCCAGTTCTCTTTTACGGCGGGTGCTCGCGGTGTGTTCCTTGTCTGTTGTTTCAAAGAGATCCACTTCTGCATAATCGGATGTTCCGAGAATGTGTTTCTGCTCCCGAATGTACCATGCCCGCACCGTTCACTTCCTCCTTCCGCAAAGTTCTACTGGGATTTTCTTTTCTGTGGGCCAAACACACACGGCTTCGCAGGACAAGGGGGATACAACGCCGGGCAGGTCTTTCTAAGTTTCCCATTCCGTCAAGCCCTACAGACCCGCCCTCGTTTTCTCCCCCTTGACCCCCGCTTTCCCCGGCGTGTTCTTCCGTGGTCGCTAGATTAAGTTACACATACAAGCCCCTTGCCGCCTCGTCAGGGCGGCAATTTTATGACGGGCTTGCTTAATTCACTTCGTAGTCACCGATACCGTTTTCTTCCGTTCTGGCTTCCCAGCACTCGCAGGTATTCTCCGGGTCTGTCATGTCGGCACAGTTCGGAGATTCACCGTTGAAGCAGATCCAGGTGTAGCCCTCGTGCCAGCGGCAGGTGCAGCCGGCATTTTCCATTACTCGCGTTCCTCCCAGATCCAGCAGGAATCCTCCGGGCCTGTCGTTGATCTCTTTTCCAGTTTGTTGAAGCAGGTTCCATCTTGCAAGTGCCACCTGCAAAATGCGCAGCTTTTATGCGAAATGATTTTTGCTCCACACTCCGGGCAACACTTTGGCACATACCATCCCGCATTGTGCCTGCACCCGCCGGAATCTTCTTCAACTTTGTTCCAATTTTCTATCCACGTTCCACAGTTGTGACAAGCGAACGAATCTATGCTTTGATATTCCACATCCTCGTTGTATGTCAGCAGTTGCAGATTCTCCGGGGTTACTTTCGGAATGGCTGAGATATGTTTTCTTACAAATGCCACTACATTTGCCTGTTCTTTTCCGCGTGGAGAAACGCCCATGAAATTTTTCTCTAGCGTTCTAAGCACTTTCTCCACTTCAGTGGCATCATACAGTTGTTTTTCTGTCATATTTAGCGATCCTCGTACTTACCATCGTGGGTAGGCCCGTCTTTTTCTGCGCTCGGCTTCAACTCGATTTTCGGTTGCGGCTGGTCGCTGCGGTTCATCGGGTCGTAATAGCTGACGCAGCCCGGCATACCTTCTGGGTTATCGTGCCAGGCCAGTGCGTGCCGGATAACCAACCAGACAATTTCTGCCCGGTACGGTACTTTCATCACATCCGAGATAGGAGCGGAAAGGACGCATCGGTTATATAGCCTCTCCATTCCTTCCCGCATAGTGTCCCTGCGGTCGATTGCAACGTCAAAAGCATTTTCCCGCTGCTCTTTGCTCTGAAAAGCGTTATTTTCCAAGTCAGAGTAAAACTTCGCCATGCACAGATCATCGGCCACGTCCCAGAACTGTCCCATGTGCAGGCGCAAGTACCACTCGCAGGCAGCCTGTACAGCTTCCGCCACCGGGCGGCTCATGGTCAGCGTGATGGTTTTGATTTCTGCCGGCGCATCACTCTTCTTCGCCATAGTGCGGCTCCTTTGCTCCCGGCCAATGGCGGCGCTGGCTGCGGTCGAACTTCCTGGCCATTGCTGCCACCTGGATGGCTTCCACGGCCAGAGCAACAGCCCGGTCATATACGCCTTTCGTTGAGATCTGCGGATTATTGGAGTAAACGCCCATCCACATAGCATTAAGTTCCCGGCGCAGACCATCCATTTCCTGTGCAGCTTCCACCGCTTCTTCCTGGATGACCGCCACGCCCTCATGCGGCCCGGCAAACATCCGAAACTTCTTGTTGGCTGCGGCCAGTTCAATTTTGACCAGCCGCTTCACGTCATTCTTCACAGCGTCCATGTTATTCCTCCACCAAAACCACATTGGCCCAGCTGGTTTCATACGTTTTCCCGTCAATTGTGACTTTCACAATACGATCATTGTGCACAAATGAACTCACTTTGTCTGCCCGTCCTTTGTCCAGTAAGGTTCCGTCCGGCAGGTAAACATATACCGTCCTGACCGGTTCTTCGCTGGTCACTACGTCCTTGACTTCTTCGCATCCTGTCATCGTTCCGCACAGCGCAGCAGCGCAGGCGGTCAAGGCCAGCAGTTTCAAAACTTTACGCATCGTTGTTTGTCACCCTTCTTGCAACATTTTGGTTATAGCAATCCTTGCAGCTATACCGCTTCCAGACAATATCCCCGGTCTTTTCCTCTCCGCAGTACACCATCGGCTTACCGCAGTTCTGACAAATCGGCCAGTTCGGGGCCGGACACGGCACCACATCCGCTGCAGGTTCTTCCTCCAAGACGGAAATAATCTCGCCCAGGATGTGCTTGGTTTTAAGTTCCAGCATTGTTCCGACAAGCGCTGGATTCCATGCTTCCGATGCTAGGCTATGTGTCCTTTCCTCTTTAAGTCGCTCAATCAGCTTTGTCGCATTGATGTACTTGTCAGCCATCGTTTTCGTTCTCTCTCTCGCTCAAGTCCTCAACATCTGCAAAGTCCTTGGTTTTCATCACCATGTCGGTAAGGGCGCGCATTTCCTGCTTTGCCGCGGGTTCCAGTTTCACAGGGAGCATTGCGCCGCGTACCACCATGCCATCTTTAATGACGTAATAGCGGCCACCGCTCGCCATCTTCCGCACACAGTATTTGAAATATCCGCTCTTGCGGATTTCATCTGCCACCGGCATGATCTGCTTTGCATCCACAAACCCGACCGTCCCAGAAGTCGGCTCAATCATAGGGAGCAGTTCGCACCCACAGTACCGGATGCTGATTCTGCCTGTTACGCAGTCCATCTCTCCGTCCGCCGTATCTTCCAGGCTCATGCCCTCGATGTCATTGATGCCGTTCGGGCAATAATCAGCACCGAACTGAATATCCTCCCACTCTTTCTTGCTGATTCCCAGCAGCGTTGCCAGTTCGCTTTCATTCTGTGCTTTCGGGAAACCAGTCAGCGGGAAGATTGCCGTTTTGGTGCCGATGTACAAGTCGTAGTTAGAACCCACGTCATAGATCACCTTGTAGAGTTTGCAATACTCGTCAGCCTTGATAAGTTTTGCGATTGCTGCCAGCTTCATTTGCTTCTCCCTTCGTTCTCAATCAGCTGAACTTCAAAATCCGTGTATTCCAGATAGTGAGTTTCGGCCAGCTTCTTTGCTTTCTTGATGGCTTCTTCTGCGCTGACAGCATCCAACCTGTACGGCAACCATTCCGGCAAGCTGTATCCGCCAGACGCTTTCAGCAGGATATAATATCTCTGCACCGGCACATCCTCCTTTTGATTTTGGGCAATCCCGGAGTTGAACCGGGTTGGGCCTGTTCCCATGCTCATGAAAAAAGGCCGCCGCAGTGGGCGGCCTATATAGTGGAGTGTCGCTATTCCGTTTTCAGAAGTTCTTCCGCTTCTGCTTGGTGTTTCAGCACGCTATCCCGGCAGGTCATTCCAGGTTCCCGGAGTTTGTCCAGCGGGCAGCCCTTGCATGGCAGGAAGATTCTTTTGTTCCGTGTCTTGCCGCAAAGCCTGTTCCTTGCAGTCAGCAGTTCTTTTGCTGTCATTACACGAACAGATACAGCCAGCAGAACTTGACCAGCGCAGCAGGAACCAGAAATATTACCGCCACCCACAGTGCCAATCCCAGCAACAGCAACAGGATCCCCAGCGTCTTTACCAGTCCATCCATTTTTCTTTCCTCCGTTTATTTCAATTCATCGCCCCACGCATCCCATCCGGGTGCGCGTTGACGTGCAAACAATTCAATTCGGGGCACATCGCCCAACAGTTCAACGATCCGGCGGCGGGCCTCGTCCGGCTTTACGCTGTGAGCCTGTATCGGAGATTCGATTACTTGATGCACCGCATGGCTTTTGACCAACTCTTTTGCCTTAAATCCAGGCGTTACTCCAAGCAAGCAAACCTCTGCATTTGCGCGAGTGTACGCGCCCATGCCATAAAAGTTTCCGCCCGATTTATATTTTTTGATCCAGACAAATGCTGCCGTTTTGTATGTAAAGCCCCATGCTTCCATAACTTTTAGCGCGTCCGGGATGGTCGGGAATGTCGCCCACATGAACAGTGCACATCCCTGCCCCCCCCGCAAGCTGGCGAACCGGCAGCGCGCAAATGTCCTCAACGGTCATCGTGTGATAATGCTTCGCTGCATTTCCTCGGCTCTTCGGCCCCGTCCCGTGCTGGTGGTAACTCCATGGTGGATCCGCGTAAATAACAGCGTATTTTTTATCTGGCAGATTCATTTCTGGTTCTCCTTGAAGCACTTATCACTACGCAGAATATAGGTCTGATCCGCAATTACTGCTCGATCATCCCAGTATTCGTTGGCTCCTACTTTCCTGGTGTCGTTCTTGAAGAACTCTTTCCAGGAGGGCAAGTTCTCGTTGACTGCATCAAAGTGCAGCCCCCACTTTTCGCAGGCCGCAATAGCTTCTTCCAGTTCCTTGCCCTGTCTGCAAGTCCAGAGAATCAGCCCGGCACCGGCATCCTGCTGCTTCTTGGCTTCATCAATGACGTGGAGGATTGGTTCTCCGATTTCCGGGTACTTGTTCACGCACAAGCACCCATCAAAATCAATGGCGATTGCTTTCTGCATTTCATTCCGCCTCCTGGATAATCCAAACCCGGTGCTGGCCGTAGCCATCCCAGTGGAGCGCATCAGCATGGCTCCCAGAAACAGCCACATCCAGGCGCTTGCCCTGAATGTCGGCACCGGTGTCCTGAACAATTCTCACTCCCACGTCCTCAATATAGAGGACAGTTCCGAACGGGAACACATCCGGGTCAGCAGCCACCGTCACATCAGCTTCCACCGGTGCGCCGCTGGCGGTGATTCCCGTGCCGGTGCCGCAGATGTGCTCCCGCTTTTCTGTACAGTAGGCCGTGCAGAGAAAATCGCCAGCGTCCTCCACCAGCAGTTTTCCATCCAGCCGGTCCCTTGCTTTCAGCAAATCCCGCAGGGTGTCGGCGTACTCTGCAACTTCTTTCGATACGCCCTCCCAGTCCTCATACCTGGACTTGTAAATATCCCGCTGGCATTCCAGATCATTGATCCGATGGTAAAGTGCGCTGGTCTGTATACCGGCGATCATAACCGCCACTAGGGCGATTTTTCCTACGTCAATTTTCATGTGCTTTCCTTTCCGGGAAGTGCTTCTTCGTGACAGCAATGGGAAATTCTTCAATTTCCGATGCCCACCGGGCGGTTCCGGTGCCGTATGTAGTTTCCCAAACCAGCGGGAAACCGCCGATTCCGTCAAACAAGCTTCCCAACTTTGCCCCATCGCCCATGTACGGTTTCATTTTCTGGGCAATCCAGAACCACTGCGGAAGAGCAATGCTATTTCCCAGTGCCTTGTACCGTGGGCTGTCCGCCGGCTTGTGTTTCTTTCCTTTGGTGTCCGTCCACTCTCCAATGTCCGTCCACCCATCCGGGTAGCCCTGTAGCCGTTCGCACTCTGTTGGTGTCAGCCTGCGCACGATCCACCTTGTTCTTTGCTCGGCCAGCACCGCTTGTTGGTTTCCGCCCGCTGTTTCTCTGGATGGTAATGCAGGGAATGTTCCCTCCTCACCGTATACGCGCCGGGCCTGTGTGTCCCACGGATTCAGGCAGCCGGAGTATTCGATTGCCACAGCCTGCGCATCGTGCATGGTGTCCAGCGTCCCGGATTTCTCCTTGCTGGTATAGGCATGAGCCTGCCCGTTTCCGATACCATAGCTTGTAACCTGCCCCGGCACGGCCACGAGTGGCGTATTGCCCCCACCTGTTCCCCAACGGGCTACGACCGTTGGGGAACAGGTGGGGGCTTCCTTGTACCGTGCGTCCTGCGCATGGTTTTCAAAAACAACAGGCTTGTCCGCCGGGTGATCCGTAACCATCGGAACATACCCGCCGCCAAGGCCCATACTTGCCGGAAGCGTTGGACAGATACCGGTCTGTGATGCTGTTGCGTGAACTTGGTTGCTTTCCAGGACCACTGGTTGAGTATTGTTTTCAAATACGATAGGTTCGTGACCGTGTTCCGCTGCCCGCAATGTTCCAGTCACGTTATAGGACACGTCCATTACTCCTCCACCTTGGTCATTTAGGACTGGAACTGCTTGAAAGAGCGTCTGGTCTTGGAGTGTCGATAGCGTCCCGGTTTTCTCTGTCTGCACAAGTGCGCCCTTTCCGCCACCGGCACACCCCGAACGGATTTTAAGAGTGTACGCAGCTGCTTCACAGCATTTGTCACTACTCGCTCTTTCCTCCGCTTCGCCTTTTCCCGTTCTACCCGTTTCTGTTCTTCCGCAGCCAGCGTTTCTATCACCCTTGCAGCAGCGCCCGGCTCCCACCATTCGATCATTTCCAGCAAGGCGGTTTGTAGCAAGTCCGGCAACTTCTTTCCACGCCGGGATGCGCGGGTCAGGATGCCTTGACAGGCTCGTGCGCTCAAATAATATTTCTCCGGCGTGTTGACCTCCAAGGTCGATGATAAGAGCGATACGTTTTCTGCGCTGGGCCACTCCGAAATATTGACTGTCCAGCTGTCGCCACGCCAAAGACCATCCGTTTCCTGCGATTGCTCCGGCTTTGCTCCATCTGCCCCCCCTCGGAGGTCCAGGAACAACAGCGTCTGCTTGTCCAATGCGGGCAAGTTCTTCCAGCACTGCCCGGAAGTCCTCTCCGTTGTTGCTGGAGAAGGCACCGGGTACGTTTTCCCAAATAGCGAAAGTTGGATACACTCCATCGGTTGCTTTCCTCATTTCTTTTATGATCCGAACGGCTTCCATAAACAGACCAGACCGTTCTCCTGCAAGACCTGCTCTGCGTCCAGCAATGGACAAGTCCTGGCAGGGGCTTCCAAACGTGATGCAGTCCACCGGTTCTATTTCATTGCCGTGAATCTTGGTTATGTCGCCCAGATGAATCATGTTGACCTCATTTCTTTCCTTGTACGGACGGTCGGTATCGAACCGGCTTTCCTGCTCATGGGGGATAGTCAGAAGCAGGATCATCCTCTATGCGTCCGCATATCAAACCCGCCCGGCAAGAGAGTGCCGGACGGGGCGGCCGCGGCAACGGCCTACCGCTTTTGTTCCTGGGCGGATTGAACAGGGCACTTCTGCGCTCATGCTGCGGCGCACCCGCGACCGCTGACTTTCATGCGGGTACGGCTTTCGCAGGATGGCAGCACGGTCTTGCACCGGCTTAACCAGGGGAGTTGCCTTGCTGTACAGCACCATCCTGCTATGTTGGCTTCCGGCTGGTTTCATACCTGCCAACTTTCATGAAAGTCCCCGGCACAGACGAGGTCCGGCCCCGCTTACAGCAGCCCCATGCCTAAAAGGGTGCCCTGCGCCATATAAAAAGCAGCCCCGCTTCTGCGGTGCGGGGCTGCTTATCTTACGTTAGAGAAGAACTATGCTTTGTATCAGCAGCATTGTTTTTCTCGTAGTGCTTGCACTCCACGTTGTAACCGCTGCAAGGCGCGCACCGGGCATCGGTGATTTTGAACGTGTGCTTGCACTGTTCATCATTGGTTTTCGTGCCCTTGTGCGGGGCAGTGCGGGTATGTGTGCTTCTTGCCAAACTGTGGATCTTCCTTGCTTTATATAAATAAGTGTTCCGTCCAAGAGGGATTGGATTGCGGCGCTTATCTTGCGAAACCTCCAAGCGCTCCGGTGGATTGAAGTTTTTCCGCAACTTCATCCAGCTTCCGAAGCAGTGAAATTCACTTTCCCATGTTCCGAATGTTTCATCCATCCACTTGAACATTTCTTTCACTGCTTCCGGCAGTTCAAATTTTCCATCGCATAAGGGTCCGTCCGTTTTCCCGACATCCGGCATACTTGCTGGCAGTTCTATTCGCTCGCCATTCGGAAGGTCGCAGTAGGCGGTGTACCCGCTCACTTTTCTACCTCCATGATGTGCGTTGCAATCATGTCAGCCATGTGCAGGCACAGGGCTTCCGGGCACCTGTCATACACTTTGCTAAGAGTGTTCCAGTCCCGCTCACCGGTATAGGCACCCATGTGCCACCGGATAGCGAGGATTTCTTTGTCCGTCAGATGAATCCAGTTCTGGATGCGGATGACGGATTCTTCGCCGTGGCCCAGCAGTTCGGTATCTCTGTACTGATAGCCACCATCCGGCTTCTTGATGTACTTCCCGGTCTTGCAAACGTCATGGAGCAGAGCAGCGGTCAGGACCGCATTCGTGTCACACTTTGCAAACTGCGGCATCTTCTCGCACAGTTCCAGTGCAGTTCTTGCCACGTTGAGCGAGTACAGCAGCAGGCCGCCAGGAACATTCAGATGATGCTTCGCACTGGCAGGGCAGTTGTAGAAGTCCACTTCTTCCAGCACCATCATCAGCGCCATGCTGCCCGTCCTGTCACCGACAGCCTGCCGCAGAAGCCGTTTGTACTCTTCTTTCAGGAGTGCCTTGTCCATGGTCGTTCTCCTTTACGCTTCCTGCATAGTGTTCTGGGCGGCATCAGCAGCCGTGCTCTTGTCGGCGGCTGCATTGTCCGTTTCTTTGTCCTTCCATGCCTCTTCCAGCTCCAGCGGGATGGCAACGGTAATATCCGTCAGCCGCTTCTTTGCCGCTTCCCAGCTGTCCATGCCCAGTGCGATGGTCCGTGCCAGCACGCTGATTGCCAGGTTCTGCAGGGTGGTGGTGTCGCCGTTCAGGCACATATCCACATAACCCTCATTGTCCAGCAGCACTTCGATTTTTGCCTTGTAATCTTCGCCCATGTTGTTTGTCCTTTCTGTACCGTGTGAATGTTCGGTCAATGGTGGTACATCCCGGAATCGAACCAGGCGGCGGGGGTGAAAAGTCCCCACCTGCACCAAGCTGCACCATATCAAAGGAGCGGTGTCGGACAACTGAACCGCTCCTGCCCTGCGGGCCGCCCCGCTGTGTTCTTTCTGCCCCCAGCAGGTAAGGCCCCGGCCTTGCGGTAGCCGGGCGGTCTGTCTGCGCCCCAGATTGACCGCATGGTGGGCGGGTAGGTCTGCCCATGCCCTTCCGGTTCTGTCAGTCCCAGTCCCGGACTTCGTTGTTTCAGTCGTATGCCTTGTTGACCAGGGTGTCCAGTAGCACCGGCACTGCCCACGCAACAGCAACGAGATCAGGATCATAATTGATTTTGGTTAGCCAGCAAACGCCCCAGATCGCGGTCGAGAAAATGCCATACAGCACGCCGAACACCAGCATGCTTTCCCCCAGGTGCAGTGCATCGCGGCGGAAGCGCCGCCAGTTGAACGCTTTGTTGAAGCTGTTGATTGCTCTGTGAAGTTTTTCAAGAATCATTTTTTGTCCTTTCCCGCTTCTTTCGTCACTTCCATTCCCGTGGCACAATGGGCACGGAAAGGAGGTGATTTCTTTGAAGCGTTCTGAATATAACCAGATTGTCCTTGCCATTGTCGAAAAGACAGAATCCGAATTGAACAAAGGAGTAAAAGAAGCATACCAATCCGGCGGTCAAAATTCCGCCCTTGCTTATCTCTCGACTTCGATTCCTGACACCGTTGCTCACATGGTTTCCGACATTCTCAAGCAAAGTGGGGTTCTTCATTTTGAGGATGATGGCTCTCCAGATAGTGAGTAAATTCTCGCATCTGCTCTTCTGACAGCGCTTCCTTATTGGGGACGTTGAACGGTTGCGGCCTTTGCAGTTCCAGTGCAAAGACCGCAATTTCTTTTGCTTCGCCAGTGATTTCAATTTTCATTTTGCGTTCCGCCTCCCTCCATGTGAAACAGGCTGGTTTGACTTGCATACTCTGCAAACCGTTCCTCTTCCAGTTGGAAATAGAACGGGTCAATTTCAAACCCGATAAAATCAAGTCCCGCCTCATAAGCCGCTATGCGGCTGCTTCCGCTTCCAAGGTGAGTATCGAGAATCTTCTGTCCCGGCTCTGCATAGTTCTTGAAGATCCAGTCATACAGGGCAACCGGTTTCTGGGTTGGATGGATGCGCTTTTCGTTCAGGCTTTTGTTTCCCTGCATGGTGCCGCCCTCTGCAATGCTCTTGCCCTGCATCATGCCGGACCACATATAGCGAAACAGCCGCACCGAGGAAAACAAATCGGTCGCGGCAATTTCACAGTCCGAAAAGCTGGAACTTCCGTTGCACTTGTCCCACACGATCCGCCCGGTTGCAAACTTATAATCAAAGTAGTTGCAGCCCCACACGATGTAGTGTCTGGAAACGCGGAACAGTTCTCTGAAATATTCCGGTCCCGGCCTGCTCCATGTCGGTGAAACGGGATAATCCCGGTGCACGCCTATCTTGCTTACCTTGGAGCCGTAAAAACCGCGGCGCTCCGGTCCAGAGAAGTACGGCGGATCTACAACTGCCAGGTCGAAGTAATTATCCGGGAACAGTTCCATTGCCGGTACGCAGTCCACGTTGTAACAGTGGTTCAGCTTAAATACTTCTCCCATCTCTTTTACTCCGCCGGGTGATCCGCCTGATACCGTAAGCGCTGCTTAGTATGGTAAAGCCGCTGCTGCCCCAGCGCTGCGCTGTAGCCCGCGCGGCCGTTCTTATCCATCGCTCCGGTATCGCCGCGCTTCAGTTCCTTATAGATGGTAGAGAAGCTAAATCCCATTGCATCGGCGATTCCGGGGACGCTCTGGCCCGCATTGTACCGCACTTCCAGCGCCTTGCGTTCTTCCAACGTCATGTGTTTTGCCATCTTTTTCCCTCACTTCCTGAAAAAATGCGCAAAAAAATAAACGCAGGAGAAACCACTTGGATTTCTCTTGCGTTTATTTTACAAATTCAGCCAGGAAAGTTACTTTTTTCACACATTTCGCAACATATTTCCGAGCAGCAAACAAAAAGCTTTCCGTTATTTTACAT
>ENA-UAOW01000437-UAOW01000437.1-human-gut-metagenome-genome-assembly--contig:-NODE-437-length-20219-cov-5.282236_pt1 | contig 20219 bp, 18 predicted proteins | sample MGYA00243470_ERZ654559 | MGnify/ENA primary metagenome ERZ654559 (study PRJEB26926, sample SAMN06164851) | human gut metagenome | biome: ENVO:00009003; feature: ENVO:2100002; material: ENVO:00002003...
CGGTGGGGTTGTCCAGCGCCCGGCGCAGGCCTTCGCCGTCCAGCGCCATGGGGTCCAGTTTATCCGGCGCGGGGGGCAGGCGGTAAAACAGGCCCGGCAGCACCTGGCGCTGGCGGGACATGTCGCCGTCCACCCGGCGCAGGCAGTCGATGATACGCCCCTCCCCGTCCAGCAGGATCAGATTGGAGTTGCGGCCCAGGGCCTCTAGCACCAGGCGGCGCTCCACCCGGTCCCCCAGCTCGTCGATGGTCTCCAGACGGAAGTCCAGCAGGCGCTCCATGGGGGGCTGCTTCAGCTCCAGAATGCGCCCGCCCAGCAGGTGCTTGCGCAGCAGCATGCAAAACATGGGCGGCGTGTCCGGGTTCTCCCGGTTCCGGGTCGTCAGGTGGGCCCGCGGGTGGCCCGGGTTGGCCGAGAGCAGCAGGCGCACGTTCTCCCCCCGGCCCCGGATGCAGAGCAGCAGTTCCTCCCGGGCAGGCTGATAGATCTTGTCGATCTTCCCCCCCAGGAGAGAGCGGCGCAGTTCTCCCGCCACGGCGGTCAGGCAAAGGGCGTCTAGCGGCATGGGTTCTCCTCCATCATCTGCTCGAACAGTTCATTCAGCCGTTCCGTCCGGCCCTGAAGCCAGAGCCAGCCGAACAGGGCCTCCAGTCCGGTGGCGGTCTGATAGTCCGCCCGGCTGGCGTTTTGGGGCACGCTGTGGGGGCTGGTGTTGCGGCCCCGGCGGAACACGTCGGCCTCCTCCCCGATGAGCTGCGGCAAAATCTTCTCCGCAGCCCTGGCCTGGGCCGGCGCGGCCACATAGCCCACAGTGGCCTTATGCAGCCCCCGGGAGGTGGCCTTTCCGTGCAGGCACAGCCAGGAGCGCACCATCAGCTCGAACACTCCGTCCCCCAGATGGGCCAGGCCCAGAGTGCTGATGGCCCGGACGGCGTCCGGGCGGGTGTTCAGATGAAAATAATCGGTCATAGGTATGTTCCCTCATTTGATACGAATAATATTAGACAGAGTATACCGCAAAACCGCTGGAAAAACAACCGGGAAGGATGAATCCTATGGAACTGTGCTATCCTTATCAGCTTCCTCCGCTGCCCTATGCCTACGACGCACTGGAAGATGAGATCAGCGAAAAGACCCTGCACTTTCACCACGACAAGCACTTGAAGAGCTATATCGACAATCTGAACACCGCCCTGGCCGACCGCCCCGAAGAGCAGAACAAAACGCTGGAAGAGCTGCTCCGGCACCTGGACCGTCTCTCCGAGCCCAAGCGCACCGCCATCCGCAACAACGGCGGCGGGGTATACAACCATCTGCTCTACTTCAACTGCCTGAGTCCGGAGCGGGGCCTGCGGCCCTCCGGCGGCCTGGCCGCCGCCCTGGAGCGGGATTTCGGCTCCTATGACGACTGGCGCGCCGCGATGAAGGCCGCCGCTCTGGGCCAGTTCGGCTCCGGCTACGCCTGGCTGGTCTGCGAGCGCTCCGGAGCTCTCTCGGTCCTGAAGACCGCCAACCAGGACTCTCCCCTGTCTCTGGGGCTGTGGCCCCTTCTGTGCGTGGACGTGTGGGAGCACGCCTATTATCTGGATTACCAGAACCGCCGCCCCGACTACGTGGAGCGCTGGTTCGAGCGCATCCACTGGCCCTTCGTCCAGCAGCGCTACGAACAGCGGTAACATTTTCTTGTCCCGCTCGTGAGAAAAAATGCCCTCTTTTGGTGAAACTACCGCCAAAGGAGGGCGTTTTTATGAATCGAAGAAGCCACTGGCGCCGCCGGACGCGGATCCGGACAGCCAGCTTTTTGACGGCGGCCTTTGCGGTCGTATTGGGCTTTGCCGTCCAAAACCACATGCGGGCGCAGCAGTACCAATACCTGCTGGACACTGGCTACCGGCATGCCTTTGCGGAGCTTGCCACCGCGGCGGGCGAGCTGGATACCGCCCTGCAGAAGGCGTCCTACGCCACCACGCCCGCGCTGTTCTCCAGCCTGTGTACGCAGGCCTACGGCAAGGCGCTCTCCGCTCAGATGGCCCTGGGCGAGCTGCCCTACGGCAATGTGGAGCTGGAGCAGACCGCCGCCTTTCTGGCCAAAGCCGGAGACTACGCCATGGCGCTCTCGCGCGGCGCTTACGACGCGCAGACGTGCACCCAGGAGGAGCGTTCCGGGCTGCATGCGCTGGCCCAGACGGCGTCCACCCTGGCCGATGCGCTGCAGAGCCTCCAGTCCGACCTGGACGGCCGTACCGTCACGCTGGAGGATCTGGAGGCGGTACGCTCCCGCCTCTCCGGCGTTTCCGGCGCGTCTGCTCCGGTCACGGCGGGCTCCGCGTTTCAGACGGTGGAGGCAGATTTCCCGGAGGTGCCCGCCCTGGTCTACGACGGCCCCTTCTCCGAGCACTTGTCCAACCGCACGCCCAAGTGCCTGGAAGGGCTGCCTCTGGCGGGCCAGGATGAGGCCCGGGCGGCGGCCGCGGCCTTTCTGGACCTGCGCCCGGAGATCTTCACGTTGGTCTCCGATGGGGCGGGCGCCCTGCCCACCTGGGGCTTCTCCGCCGCGGTGGACGGCGGAGAGGTGTATGTAGAGGTCACGAAGCAGGGTGCTCAGGTGCTCCAGGTCACCAACTCCCGGCCCGTTTCCGGAGCCGCTCTCAGCCGGGAGGCGGCGATCCAGGCGGCGGCGGAATTTCTGCTCCAACGGGGTTATGCGAATATGGATCACAGCTATTCCATCGATCTTGGCGATGTGCTCACCGTTCACTTCGCCCCCCGGCAGGACGGAGTATACTGCTACCCCGATCTCATCAAGGTGTCCGTGGCCCTGGATAACGGGGGGCTCATCGGCTTCCAGTCGGAGGGTTATCTGATGAACCACCGGGTCCGGGACCTTCCCGCTCCCGCCGTCACCGCCGATCAGGCGCGCAGCGCCGTCGGGGATGCGCTGAAGGTACTTGCCCATCAGCTTGCCGTAATCCCCACCGGCGGCGAACACGAGGTGCTCTGCCACGAATTCAAGTGCGAAACGGAAACCGGCAGCCATATGCTGGTCTACCTCAACGCCGCCACCGGCCAGGAGGAAAATATCCTGCTGCTGCTGGAGGACGAGAGCGGCACCCTCACACTCTGAGGCCCCGGCAAAATCAGTGCCCCGGGATACCCGCACAGGGGTACCCCGGGGCACTGTGCCGCCTTCCGGCCGCGAAGCTGTGCCAAGCGGGCAAACGAACCGGCTGAGCGCTCCCGGCGGCTCCCCGCGCTCAAAAGCAGGCCAGCAGCACGGCGCCCAGCACGGTGCTCAGCGCGCCGGCCACAAGCGCCGTGGTGGGCTTTTCCTGCCTGCCCAGCAGCAGCCGTCCCAGCAGCAGCGTAAACAGCGGCTCCGCCGCCGTCAGAGAATTGGCGATCGAGAGCGGGATCATCTGCAAAGAGGTAAACAGGAAATAGAGCGCCACGCTGGTGCTGAGTCCGGACACGGCATAATCCCGGTCCAGATGACGCAGGGCCTGCCGCAGGATACCGGGTCCGGTGATCAGCAGGAAGACGCTCAGCACGCTCAAGGCGCTGAGCGACCCCACAAACACGCCCACGGACGAGCTTGGGATCGCACTGACGCCCAGCTTTCGGAACAGGTTGCCAAGGGCCAGGAACAGGCTGGCCAGCAGTCCAAAAAGAACGCCCCGCACGGCCGTCCCGTCCCAGGCGGCGCCGCCCTGGTTCCGGCGGGCCCCGCCTATGGCGATGGTCAGCACGCCGCACAGCACCGCCGCGATCCCCAGCCAATCCAGCGGGGCGATCACCTCGTGCAGCAGAAAGACGCCGCACAGCAGCGCGAATACCGGCGTGGTGGCCTTCACCACCCCGGCCCGGGCCGCCCCCAGCAGGGAGACCGTGTAAAAGAGCAGCCCGCGGCCGATCAGGCTGTTGCACACCCCGCCCAGCACAAAAAAGACCATCCCGCGGACTGTGACCGGCGGGAGCGGCTGCGCCAAAAGGCCGCCCAGGAACATCATCAGATTGATGACGGTGTTGACCAGCAGCGAGCAGTACAGGCCGCCCAGAATACCGACCTGCGCCCGCTGCTGGGCACGCCGGGCAAATACCATCCCGCAGCTCCATCCGGCCGCGTTGATCAGGGCAAACAGTTCACCCATCGCAGCTTACCGGCCCCGGTCAGCCTTTGGGCTGCTTCGGAATAACGGTGACGGTCCCTTCCGTTGCGTTCAGGCGGACGTAATCCCCCGTATGGATCTGGCCGATGTCGATGCGGTCCACCATCGGCAGGTCGGAGACGATGGCGCCGATGACCACGATGGATTCCGCCTCGATATTGACGATGCCCAGAGGACCCACGCCGTTTTTCACCAGATCGTAGAGCATGTAGGAGCCGCCGGTGGAACCTTTGGACATGGGGAACACCAGCACCTTCCCCTTCAGGCACGCTCCCTCGATCTCATGCTTGCGTTCGATGACGTAGCCGGTCTTGGGGTTGATGGTTCCCATGAAAGAGATCGCGTCGTTGGTGACCAGGGCCTCGCCCTCTACGCAGCCCTCCACGATGCATCTGCCTCTCAGAACTTTTTCTTCACACACGGTTACTCCCCCCATTTCCCGTCGATGGCCGCCTGGATACACTCGGCGGTATTCAGCAGCACGGGCTGCAGATTCCACAGTCCCGGCGCGTAGTGGGCCATTTTCCCGGAGTTGGTGGCCACGGTCTTGTAGCCCCGCTGGGTCAGCGTGCAGCACAGTACCGGACAGGTGTCGCAGATGATCTCGCCGCCCGCCGCCTGGATGTCCTCCACAAAGCCCATCCGTTCGGCCAGCTCCCGCACCATGCGGGAGGTGCACACCCACAGATCGCTGTTCAGGCGCTTGCCCCGGACCAGGCCGGCGATCTCCTCAAATTCGCGGATGGACACATGCGGACAGCCCAGGACCACGAAATCGATGGGGCCCTTCTGGCTGAATTTTTCACAAACCTTGTCATAGGCCGCCTGATCGAAGACCACCGGCTGGATCTCGTCGCCGATGACGTCCTGCTTCGTAGGCGCTTCCGGCGTGAAGCCGACCACATGATACAAGGCGACCGCGCCCGCCGAGGCCAGGGCCGCGCCAAGCGCCTTGAACTGCTCCAGAGTGGGACGGCGCTTGATCCCCTCAAAGACCGGCACGTCTTTCCCGGCCAGCTTGCCGCCGAAATACCCCAGTACGGCAAAGTCCTTATCGGTCTTCAGGTCCACCTCCACCCGGATCAGGTGGGTGCCCTTCCGATTCTCATCCAGGTGGTAACCATAGGCCGGTACCCGTCCGGTGATCGCGGCGGCCAGGGCGGTAGGTCCGCCCTCCCGGTTGGTCCGGGCGCCGATGACCGAATTGACGAATGCCACGGCGGAGGACTCGCCCCAGGCCACGTGCTCTCCGAACATGGGCAGGTTCCCGTTCAGATAGGGGGTACAGCTGTTGGTGGGGATGGCGCCCATCTTCTCATAAGCTCTGGAGAGCTCCAGCTGCTTGCAGGAGAAGTCCTCCGGGAAGCCGATCTGCTTCCAGTCCTTTTCGTCGATGCCGATGGTGTTCAGCGTCATGGGCACTTGGAACACGGCGTCCTTGCTGGCGTCCTCCACATAGCCCAGGCCCGCGTCCCCTGCCACCCGGTAGCTGACGCCGGGGGAATGGACGTTCTTTACTTCGATCATGTGATCCGCGCCGTAGATCTCGCCCAGTGCGACCAGCACCTTCATGGACCGCCGGACCGTCTCGCCGTAGGCGCCGTCCAGCATTTTTTGCTCTTCTGCCGTTAAATGCATACGTTTCCATCTCCCAGTATGTTGGATGTGGGACTGTCAGGTCTCCTCACGGGTCTGCAGGTTGTGGTAATGCACCTTGGCGCGGGCCTCCCGCAGCGGTACGCCGCGGGCCACGCTTTCCTCGATCACCGCCTCCTTGGCGGCAATCTCTTTGGCTACTTCCAGAACGCGCGCGGCTTTTTCCTGGGGGATCACCACAACGCCGGTGGCGTCGCCCACCACCAGGTCGCCGGGCGCTACCCGGACGCCGGATACCGCTACCGGGACGTTGATCTGGTCTACCTCCACCCGGTCCTTTCCGGTGACCATATAATGGCCTTTGGTAAAAATGTTGTAGTTCAGCTTATGGACGGTGGGCAGATCCCGGCAGACGCCGTCGATCACCGTCCCGGCGATCCCCTTGTGGGTGGCCGCGATGGACATCAGGTCCCCCCAAACGGTACACCAGGTCCGCCCGCCGTTGTCGATGACCACGACCTCGCCCGGCTTCACATCATCCAGAAAATCGCCCACGGTCCCCTTCACGGTCCCACAGGGAACATAATGCACGGTAAACGCCCGGCCGCAGAGCGCCGAGTCGGGATTGACGGGCTTGATGCCCTCCAATCCGCAGGGAATGCCCAGCCGGTCCATTGCGTCGGACAGGCAGCAGGTGTCCATCTGGCGGAATTCTTCCACCATCGCGTCGGTAATCATAGGTTCCATCATTGCGCGTCCTTTCCGGTTTCGGAAAGCCTGTTTGTACCCCCGCGGAGGAGCGGTGCGCAGCGGTTTTGAGCGGGCTGCAAACGGGCTTTCTGTGCCTCAGAGAATTTTAGAGAATTGGTAGATCTCGGCGGTGGTCCTGCCCTGCTTCAGTTCCTCCAGGACCCGGACCTCCTTCCGGGCGATAGCCTCCGCGCCCTCCAGCACCGCTTCGATGTTTTCTTTTGCCACCACGACCACGCCGTCCCGGTTTCCCACGACCAGATCGCCGGGCCGCACGGGCACGCCGCCGCAGACGATCGGGATCTCGGTCTGCCCCACCGTTTCCTTGACCGTGCCGCCGGGATTAAAGCCCCGGGAAAACACCGGGAAGCCCAGCGCCTGGATATCGTCCGCATCCCGGCAGGTACCGTCGATGACCAGACCCCGAATCCCCCGCTGCATGCAGGCAAAGCACATGATCTCTCCGATATGGCCGCCGCCGGTATAGCCGCCCGCATCAATCACCAGCACGCTGCCGTCCGGCGCCTCTGTAATGGCCTTGTGGATGGCCAGATTGTCGCCGGGGTGACAGCGCACCGTGTAGGCGCGCCCCACCATGTGCAGGCTGGGGTCCACCGGCCGGATGGCCGGATCCATGCTCCCCCGCTTTCCGTTTGCATCGCAGATATTGCCCAGCGGAAGGCGCTGGAAGCGCTCCATGACATGTTCCATCGTTTTTCTCTCCTTTTACCGGCCGCAGATCAGCTCTTCCAGATCTACGTCCTCTGTACCCGGGACCTCCACCGTCTCCGGGAAGTCTTTCAGGGGCTTGGTGGCGTCGATGCCCACTTTAGTCACCACATAGCCGTTATAGGCGGTGGGGTCCAGGGGGTGTCCCTTGGCGTTTTTGATCATAAACGCGTTTTGATCCGGTTTGAGCCGGGTGGCGATAGCCTGAAGGACGGCGCTGTCGCTGTAAATGTTCACATCGTCGTCCACCACCACGACGTATTTAATGAAGGGATCGGAAGCCAGCACGGCGCCGACGGCGTTTTTGGCCTCGCCCTCATGCCGTTTGTGGATGGAGACATAGCAGCTCAGCCGGCAGCAGCCGGACGGGGGCATGAACACATCCTTGACGGTGGGGCAGGCCATACGGACGGTTTTGTATATCGTGCTCAGGCGCCCGGTGCCTCCCAGCAGCTGGTGATCCAGATGTCCGGAGAAGCAGTCCAGATAGATGGGCTTTTTGCGCATGGTGATGGCGGTGACCGTCACTACATGGTACATGTGGGGGCCGCCGTACATGGTGGTGAACTCTCCGAAGGGCGCCTCCATCTGCCGTTCGGTGGCGCTGACATAGCCCTCCAGCACGATCTCCGCCTCGGCGGGCACTTCCAGATCACAGCTCTTGCACTTGACCAGCTCCAACGGCTGTCCCATCAGCGCCCCGGCCACGCCGTACTCATCCACGCCCACCGGCACAAAGCTCAGGCATCCCAGATAAAACGCCGGATGATGGCCCAGCGTAATGGCGATGGGCATATCCTCGCCCCTGGCCTCATACTTGCCGTAAATATAGTTGACATGGCTGGCCTCGGACATATGGATCCCCAGTTTGTTCTTGCCATGGAGCTGATGCCGGTAGACCCCGATGTTCCGGATCCCGGTATCCGGGTCCTTCGTCACCGAGGCGCCGCAGGTCACGTAGGGGCCGGCGTCCAACGCGTTGTGGGTCAGTATGGGCAGCTGGTACAGGTCCACGTCTTCCCCCTGAAGGACGATCTCCTGCACGGGTGCGGATTCTACCATGACCGGCTCGATGCGCTTGTCCTCCCGCTCCCGGTAGACGGCGTTGAGCTCCGCATCGGTGCATCCCAGCGAAAGGGCCAGACGCTTCCGGCTGGCAAAGAGATTGCTCACCACGGGATATGCGCCGCTGCCGATATCTTCAAACAGACAGGCAGGGTACTTCTCCTCTGCCTCCAGCTTGGCCAGAACGGCGGAAACCTGAAACTTCGGGTCCAGGTGTTTCTTGATCCGGACGACCTCGCCAGCTGCTTCTGCTTCCGCCAGGAAGGTCCTCAGATTCGGATTTGCCATACAAAATCACTCCTCTTCACTGTGTTTTGCTTCCCTTTGCCCCGCCGGGGCAGCCGCGGCTTTTTTCGGCGGATGCCAGCGCAATCCCCTGCGCAGCACGATGCCCGCCGCAATCAGGGCGATGCCGATCAGGTCGGTCACGGTGCCCGGGATCATCAGGGACAGGGAGCCCGCCACGAACAGGATCCGAATGACGGGATGGAGATAGCCCTTGAAGTATCCCTCGGACGCAAACGTAAAGAAGAATACGCCCAGAGTGGCCGTAATCAGCGCCAGGATGGTGTTCATGATGCCGTCGCCGCCCTGCAGCAGGAGCACCGGGTTAAAGGCAAAGATAAAGGGGATGATATACGCCACCAGTCCCATACGGAAAGCGGTCCAGCCGGTCTTCATGGGGTCCGTATGGGCCACCGCGGAGGCGGAATAGGCCGCCAGGGCCACCGGAGGCGTGATCGCACCCACGCAGGAGAAATAGAACACAAAGAAATGGGCCGCCATATTGGTGATCCCCATCCCGGTCAGCGCAGGTACCGTCAGCGCGGCCATAATGATATACACGGCCGTGGGCGGAAGCCCCATTCCCATGATGATGGACGCCACCATGGTAAGGATGAGGGCCAGGATGGGACTGTTGCCCGCGATCTGCATCAGCAGGCTGGAAAATTTCACGCCCAGGCCGGTGGCGGACACCACGCCAACGATAATGCCTGCGCAGGCACAGGCGGCGGCAATGGAAAGCGTATCCTTGGAGCCGGATATCAGGGCCTCCGCAATCGCCTTGGGGCCCATCCGGGTCCCCTTTCGGATCATTGCCAGGATCAGGATCAGGATGACGCACCAGAACGCGGATTTCAGCGCGCTCCACCCATTTACGATAAGCACGATCAGCAGCACAATGGGGATGAGCAGCTGCCCGCGATCCCGCAAAGCCGCCTTCCAGTTGGGCAGGTTCTCGGCTTCAATGCCGGTCAGGCCGCTTTTGGCCGCGCAGATATCCGCGTAGACCACCAGACTGATGTAAAACAGCAGCGCAGGCACCACTGCGGCCAGGACCACGTTGCCATAGGGAACTGCAAGGTAATCTGCGATCAAAAATGCAGCGGCGCCCATGACCGGAGGCGTGAACATGGAGCCGGTAGCGGCCACCGCCAGAATCGCCGCCCCCTCGATCATGGGATAATGGGCCGAATTCAGCAGGGGCAATGTGAACGAGCCGGTCGTGACCACGTTGGCCACCGGCGAGCCGGAGATGATCCCCATCAGCGCGTTGCTCAGGATGGTAGCCTGCGCCGGCCCGCTGCGCTTTCGCCCTGTAGCGGCCAGAGACAGATCCACAAAAAGCTGGCCCGCGCCGGATTTCGCAAGGAACGCGCCAAACAGCACGAAAACGATGATGTAGGTGGCGGAAGTGCCCATCGCCATGCCGAAAATGCCTTCCGATGTGGTATAGAGGAAGGAGGACAAGCTGCTCAGCGAAAAGCCCTTATGCTTCAGCGCGCCGGGAATATACGGGCCGAGGAAGGCGTAGGCCAGCGCAATGATGGCAATGATGGGCATCGCCATGCCCATGGTGCGCCGGGTGGCTTCCAGCACCAGGAGGACACCGATGACGCACAGCGCGATCTCCCAAACCGCAGGATCTGCGATCCGCAGCGCGTTCCTCTGCCATGTGAACACCACGTACAGGGTCGCCAAAGCGGAAACAGCCGCCAGGGCGATATCCAGCACATTGATGTTTTTTCCTTTTTTAATGGGGTACAGCAGAAAGATGCATACGATCATAAAAAGCCAGTGGATGCTCCGCTGGGCCATAGCCGACAGCAGGCCAAAGCCGGAGGTATAGAGTGCGAAAAGAGAACTGACGATCAGCAGCACATACGCAACACGCCGGCAGCCAATCTGAATTTTGGATTCCATAGTTGCTCTCCTTTTTCAAAACACACGGTGCGGGCGGGCCATACGGCCCGCCTTCACCGTGTCTCAATATACGGAAGACTCAGTCAATCAGGCCCTTTTCCTGGAAAAACCGTTCGGCGCCGGGGTGAAGGGGGATGGAGGTCTGGGTGGCTGCCTTTTCCAAGGTCAGCCCCTTGGCAGAGGGCTGAGAATTGTGGATCTTTTCCAGGTTTTCATCGGTAAAGAACAGGCTGCACAGGTCGTATACCACGTCTTCCGGCATATCGCTGCTCACGATCACAATATTGGGGGTACCAAGGGTCAGGACGTCTTCGCCCTGGTTGTACATATCCGCGGGGATGGTCACGGGCACAAAATAAGTGTACTCTTCCAGAATCGCGCTCTGCTCCTCTTCCGTGAGCGCGAGGAAGCGGAAGTCCGTATTGCTGGCAACCAGCGTGGAGACCGCAGAGGTGGGGATTCCGCCGTACACAATGGCGGCGTCCACGTGGCCGTCGGTCATCATCGTGACCCCTTCGTCATAGCTGACATAGGTAGGCGTGATGTCGGAATAAGACACGCCCTCATACTCCAGGCAGGCGGACAGGCAGGTAATGGCGCCGCCGCCGGCAGGGCCGACCGCCACCTTTTTGCCCTTCAGATCGGCAAACGTCTGGATGCTGGAGTTGCCGGGCAGCACCACCTGCATCACGCCGGTGGAGAGCCCGCCGAACAGGCAGCTGATGTTGTCCATCTGGGCCCCTTCATAGGGATCGATGCCGTTCTGGGCGTTGTAAGCCAGGTAGCCGATAGTAATGGAGAGTTCGCAATCTCCGTTGTTGGTCAGCTTGCAGTTCTCAATGCCGCCGCCGGTGGTCTGCACCGTGGCGGAGATGCCGAGGTCGGAGGTGGAGACGATGTCGGACATGACCGCGCCGATGGGATACCAGGCGCCGCCGGAGGCTGCCGTACCAATGGCGATATCTTTGATGGTCTTCCCAGTTTCGGGCGCCTTTGTCTGCTCGCCGGGCTGACTGCTGCTTGGGCTGCCGGTCTCATTGGCGGCATTGCCGCCGGACGGGGAAGACGTGCTGCATCCCGCTAGCAGAAGGGACAGCATCATAGCTGCGGCCAACAAAGCCGCCCATACTCTTCTTTTCATTTCAAGGTACCTCCTTCAAGTTTTGTTTGGGATCGGTTTGTGATAGACTCGTCAGGCCGTTTTCTGCCTCTTTCAGGGCGGATCGTCTCTCAATCCAGCTCGAAGCCCATCTCCTCATAGAAACGGCGCGCACCGGGATGCAGGGGGACCAGCGAATCCTTGTATCCCTGGAAGTCCATTGGTTCCAGAGACGCATGGATGGTATGCAGGTACTCCAAATTCTCGTAGATCGCCTTTGTGATCTGGTAGACCGTCTCCTCGTCCATATCCGCGCTGCAGACCAGGATATCCTGTACGCCCAGGGAGGTGATGTCCTCATCCAAGCCGGCATAGGTTCCACCCGGGATCACCGCAGCGTCATAATAGGGCAGGTCCGCCGTGACCTTTTCCAAAATATCAGGCTCCATGCTGATGATGCTGATGGGATTTGTGACCGCTGTGGTAGAAATAGCCTCCAGCGGGGGCGCTCCATGCGGAACGTTCACGTCGATCCGTCCGTCCGTCAGGGCTTCGCCGCCATCGGCATAGGACATATAGCTGACGGTCATATCATTCATCGAAAGATCCCAATAGGGCAGAAGTTCTTCAAAAATCAAAGCTCCGCCGCCGCCCGCCGGACCAATGGAGACTTTCTTTCCCTTCAGGTCCGTCATTTTGGTAATGCCGCTGGATGCCAGGGAGTTAAACTGGATGATGCTGTACTGCAGAGAGCAGATGCCCATGATGTCATAGGACTGCTCAAAGGGGGCCACCCCGTCGATCGCCCGTATGCCGGCATAGTAGTTGGTAATCCCCAACTCAGACTCGCCGGTCCCGACTTTGATGGCATTGCCTGTAGATCCCTGGGAAACTACGTTATTGACTGTGATTCCGTCTACATTCTGATTGATTACCTCCGCCAGGCCCGAACCTACAATATAGTAGGTTCCGCCCAAGCTGGCCGTCACCAGGGAGTACACCTGGTTTCCAGCCGGTGATGCGCTCTGGGGCTGCCCGCTGCTGGCGGGCGCAGGTGTTGTCGTGGCGGACGAATTTCCGCCGCAGGAAGCCAGGAAGAGAAAACCGGCAGCAAGGGTACCGCACATGAGGCGCTTCATACTCTTTTTCATCTTGACAACTCCTTTTCCATTCAGCTTATAACAAACCATACTAAGCCGCAGCGATCGGCGGGTATTGGGATGCATCCTTTTTCTGCAGGATGTGAAGGATCGCCCAGAGCGCTATGATGCCAATGGTGGCGATCAAATCCGCCCAGTTTCCGGTATCCAGGAAAATCAGAGCGCTGAGCACGGCGAACGCGATCCGGATATAAATGGGAAGCTTTCGCTTTCCAAGAAAGCCGGATACCGTAAAGGTCATGCTGATCACCGCTATCACTGAGAAGCTCACATCGATCAGCGAGGGAAGGAACGGGGTACCGATGAGCATGATACTGGGCTTATAGACGGCCAGGAAAGGCACAATATAGCCGGCCAGCCCCAGGGTAAATGCCGTCCAGCCAGTCTTCATGGGGTCTGAGCCCGCGATCCCTGCCCCGGCATATGCCGATAGCGCTACAGGAGGGGTGATGGTCGAGATACAGGCAAAGAAGAAGATAAAGAAGTGCGCCGCCAGCGGGGTCACACCCAGCTCAATCAGTGCAGGGCTGGTGAGCACAGCCAGAATGACATAGGCCGCCGAAGTGGGCAGCCCCATGCCCATAATGATCGCCGCCAGCATCGTCAGCAACAGCATGACCAGCAGATTGCCGCCGGAGAGCTGGATCAGGATGGAGGAAAAGCGCAGCCCAAGCCCGGTGAGGGAGATAACGCCGGAAATGATGCCCGCACAGGCACAGGCGATGGCAACCGCCGCCGCAGAGTAAACGCCGTTTTGGATGGCATGTACGATGGACTTCCATCCCATGCGCGTGTCCTTTTTGATCGCTGCGGTGGCGATGAGGAGGATAATGCTCCAAAAAACAGATTTCCCGGGGGAATAGCCGCTGACCAGCAGGAAAATGAGCACCACCAGAGGGATGAGCATATGGCCCCGCTTCTTCAGCGCCGTTTTGATGGAAGGCAATTCAGACGCTTCAAGCCCTTTCAGACCGTTCTTTTTTGCCTCTGCGTCCAAACAAATGAACAAGTAAAAATAGTAAAGCAATGCCGGAACAAGTGCCGATACAGCCACGATGCCATAGGCCACGTCACAGTTCGTTGCGATCATAAAGGCGGCCGCCCCCATGATGGGCGGCATAAACTGCCCTCCACAGGACGCCACAGCCTCTACCGCGCCGGCAAAATGAGATTTATAGCCGCCCTTTTTCATCAGGGGAATGGTAAACGTGCCGGTAGTGACCACGTTGGCCACAGCCGCCCCGGAGATCATACCGAACAGGCAGCTGCTTACCACAGCCGATTTGGCGGGTCCGCCGCGGAAACGTCCCACCAGTCCAAAGGCTACATCGGTGAAAAGCTCGCCGCCTCCGGACTCCTGCAGGAAGGAACCGAAGAGGATGAAGAGCACGACATAAGAGGCCGAGACGCCGATCGGCATCCCGAAAATGCCGTCCGTGCTGGCAAACAGCGTGCGGACCACCTGGTTCAGGGTAAAATCCTTGCTGGCAAAGATGCCGCTGATATGGCCGCCGAAGAAGGCATACGCCAAAAAAATCAGGGATACGATCACCAGCGGGATTCCGATCGCCCGCCGGGTCAGCTCCAACACCAGCAGCACCAGAACGATCCCTACGATCGTATCCATGGTGGTGATAAAGCCGAAATTGCGTGCAATCCGGTCCCAGGAGAAAAACAGATAAATGCAGCACGCCGCAGTCAACACGGCAAAAATGATGTCATAAACAGGGACCTTATCCGTATGTCGCGAGGGATTGATTCCATAGAGCAAAAAACCCAAAAAGCCGATATACATCCAATGGAATGCCCGGAGTTGAAGCTCTGTCATAGCGCCGAATCCGGCGTTATACAGCTGAAAAACGACACCTACGACGCAAACAGCAGTAGCTATGATTTCGAGTGCTCCGGTCAGGTTCCGCTTGGTTACAACCGCCTGCTTCTCAGGCTTTTCCGCTCCTGATGCTTCTTTCTTCCGGAATAAACTCATTCGCAGTGTCCCCCTTTTCCGTTTGTTTCCAAACCACAGGGCTTCCGGCGGGCATGGAGTTACTTCAGCATCCGCTCATACTGGAACGCCTCGTCCACCTCAATCATGGTCTTTCCTGCGCGGATCTGCGCTACCATCCCCTCTTCCTTCCGGAAGAGCTGCTCGGCCTTATCCAGCACCTGGTCCACCCATTCCACCGGGACCACTACCACGCCGCTCTTATCGCCCATGACAATGTCTCCGGGGCGGACCTGAACGCCGCCGAACTGGACCATGACGTTCGTGGCCTCCTCCTGGACCCGTCCGCGGGCCGTGGCCACCACGGTTCCGCGGGCGTAAACCGGAAAATTCAGCTCTACGCAGTCATCCAGATCCCGGCAGGCGCCGTCGATGACCACGCCGGAGATGCCCTTCACGCTGGCCCCGGTGGCCAGAACGCCGCCCCAGCAGGAGGTGTCGATCCGTCCGCCGTTATCCACCACGATCACATCGCCCGGCTCCGCCGCGTCGATGGCCCGCACACCCAGATGATATTTGCCCTTGGTCTGGCCCGCGGCGGTCATCTTCAGCGTTACCGCCGGTCCCAGGACCTTCTCCATGGTATGCCACATAGGCCGGATGCCGTAGGTGGCGCCATGGATGCCCAGCGCATCCATGGCGTCGGAAACATTTGTCGTCGAGAGCGCCGCGAAGCGCGCCCGGTATTCTTCCGTAAACCGTTCCATATCATTTCGCCTCATTTTCATCTTGGCACAGTACCGCTTCCCCGTCGGCGCCCCGGCGGAAGACCAAACGGCGGCGCCATTCCGGCGCTGTCTCCGGATGATCCTCCCGGTAATGGGTGCCCCGGCTCTCCGTCCGGGTGAGCTGCGCCATGGCGAACAGTCTGCCCAACAGCAGACGGTTGCGCAGCGGTGCGGAGATGCCCGGCCGCAGGTGCGCTCCGGTAAAGTCCAGCACACGCTGAAGTCCCTGGCTATTGCGCACCACCGTCAGGTTCTGGTAGTACAGCCGCTCGCTCTGAGCAATGAGCGCCCGCTCCTCCTCGTCAGGCTCCAGGCGCGGTCCCGCTTCTTCCAGGACCACCGCCGCAGCCGGCGCAGAGGCCGCATGATCCGCGGCGGCCCGTCCGGCGCGGTAGCCGAAGACCTGGGTATCCGTCAGATTGTTTCCGCCGGGCCGGTCCGACCCGTGGACGCCCCCGGTGATCTCCCCCGCCGCGTACAATCCCTCGACTCCGGTGAAGCCGTTGGTGTCGATCAGGATCCCGCCGTTGAAGTTCTGCACCGCCATGGTGACCTGCAGCGGTTCCACGGCACAGTCGATCCCCGCCCGGAGCAGCGTGTTGTACGTGATGGGCGCCTTGGCCAGCAGTTCTTCCCGGGTCACGTGGGACACGTCAAACCATATGCCGCCCTCTTCGGTGCCCCGGCCCTGGGCGATTTCCTGGAAGATGCCGATGTCCACATACTTGGCGTCTGTACGGACCGAGAAGGGATAGGACATGGCCTTCCGATCCAAAGCCTCCTCCGGGGTCGTGCCGCCTTGGCAGTATCGCGCCAGGAACTCCGCGCCATCGCGGTTGGTAAGCTTGGGCAGAAACCGCCACATATGGCTGTGGATAATAAAGGTAAGCCCCGGGCAGACCACCGCCGGACCGATCTGGAAAAACTCCATATTGACGAACCGGCACCCGGCCTCATAGGCCATAGCCCAGCCGTCTCCGGTCTGGGTCGGCGGCGTGACGTTGACGGAAAAAATGCTCCCTGCGCCCCCGGTGGCCAGGACGACCGCCCCGGCGCGGATTCGCAGCGCACCAGCCTCATCCCGACCCCAGGCGCCGCAGACACGGCCGTTTTCCTCCCGGCAGAGCCCCAGTATGGACACCTGCTCCAACAGGCGAACGCCCTGTGCCAGCGCGGCCTGCTTGAGGCAGCGGGTAATCTGACGCCCTGTGCTGCCGCCGCAGGTCAAAGAGCGGGCCCTGGTGCACCCGGAGAGCTTTTGCTGCTCCAGATGCCCGCCCCTGTGCGCGAAAGGAACGCCAAGCTCCGCCAACTCCCGTACCCGGTCGGCAGCCTCGTGGGCCAGGACCCAGCAGAGGGCCGAATCGCCCAGCCCTCCGCCGGTTTGGAGCGTGTCCTCCAGGTAGATCTCCGGATCGTCCCCGTCCCCCTCACAGTTGAAGGGCGCGTTGATGCCCAGAGCCTCCGAGGCCACCATATTGGTGCTGCCGCCGGTCTCATACCGGCCGGTGACGGCCAGGCACACCTCTAATTCCGGGTGCGCCCTCTTGGCCTCGTAAGCGGCTCTGGTGCCGGCGGCGCCGCCGCCGACCACCAGAACGCCGCATTGAAGTTCTCTCACTTGCAGGACCTCCTGGTCAAAGCAACATTAATTCGCCCGCTTCTGGGGAGAGGTCATGGACACGGCGTTGGCCGGGCAGACCTCCATGCACATGCCGCAGCCGTCGCACTTGTGCTGGTCGATGACCGCGCCGCACTTGGTCAGGGTAATGGCGTCATAGAAGCAGCTGCGCTTGCACACGCCGCACTTGGTGCACTTGTCGTAGTCCACCTTGGCGTACACGCCCTCGGGCGCGCGCTCCACCTGAGCGGTCTTCAGGACGTTGGGCAGGGCGATGCCGCGGATATCGTCCAGAGAGCTGTAACCGCGGGCATCCAGCCACTGGCTGATGTGCTCGTTCCACTTCTTGGCCACGTCGTACCCCTGGAGCATGATGCCCACGCCGGACTGCACCAGAGAAGCGCCCACCATGGTGTACTTGATGATGTCGCGCCAATCCCACACGCCCAGACCGGCGATGATGGGAATGCTCAGCTTGTTGGCGGCCAGCGCGCAGTTCTTCAGGCCGTAGCCGATGAAGTAGGGGCCACCCCAGCCGCCCTGGGCGCCGGGGCCCACGGGACGGGCCTGATCGATATCCAGGTCAAAGCCGGAGAAGCGTGCAGACAGGTTGATGCACTGGGCGCCGGCTTCCTGGCAGGCCAGCGCCACGGAAGACTGATCCACGGTCTGGGGAGAGACCTTGACGCTGAAGGGCTTCTTCAGCAGGTTGGCGCAGGTACGGACCACGTCGGCGGTCATATCCACGGCTCCGGCGCCCATCTTGACGCCCATGTCGGCGGCGAAGGGGCAGGATACGTTCAGCTCCACCCAGTCGGCATTGGTCTCGTTCACCAGGCCCACCATCTCCTGCCACTCGTCCAGGGTAACGCCGGACAGGCTGGCCATGACGATGCCCTTATCGCCCACTGCGTCCTTGGCCCGGTTTACATCCTCCATGTACTCCTGGTAACCAAAGTGGGAGCACTCCTCCAGGGAGTTCAGCGTAAACGCATGGGGCAGGGACTGGGGATAGCCGGGATAGGTCTTGTAGTCATAGAGCTTGAAGCGGGGACGGGGGAAGTTGCGGCCCAGCTTGCCTTTTTCACCGAACAGGGACTTCACGATCACGCCGCCGGAGCCGCCCTCAATGCCTTTCTTGACGCCGATCCAGTCCATAGAAGGAGAGGCAGAGCCCACAATAACAGGATTGGGGAACTCCACGCCAGCCACGTTTACCTTCAGATTCGCCATATTCTTGTTCCTCCTTAAGCAATTCTGATTGAATACAATGAGCATACAATTTAGAACAAAAAATAAATTGTTTGAAGTTTTTTATTGAAATTGTATTTTCATTGTATACAACCTTGTGTCACATATTCTAGCGGAATCTCTGGTATATTTCAATAGCCTTTTTCATATTTTTCGCCTCTAATTGGTCTTTTTCGATAATTTCATCGCTTCCGCTAAAATGTACAAGGTTGTTTTAGTTATTATTTTAAAGCGATAAATAGAAATTAAATGCATTACTTTTTGTATAAAAGCAAATATGTCCGTAAAAAAGTTCTTATTTTGACCAAAAACTTAAAAATTCAAGATTTTACCTTGACATGGAATGTCAAATGGTCTACAATAAGCACAGATTGTATACAATGTGAAGAGGAATTTTAACGTGCAGCACCGCTTGTACTCTCATTTTGGGGTGTGAACCGACAACAAGGAGGGGTCGTATGGAGCGTCCACGTATCGTGGTGGGCATCTCCGGCGCCACCGGCGCCATTTATGGAATCCGTCTGCTGGAACTGCTGCGGGAATGCAGTGATGCAGAGCTCCATCTGGTGGTCAGCCGGTGGGCGGAGGAGACCATCCGCCTGGAGACGGACTACACGCCGGAACAGGTCCGGGCCCTGGCCGATGTGTCCTATCAAGCCGACGCACTGGGGGCGGCCATTTCCAGCGGCTCGTTCCGCACGATGGGAATGATCATCCTGCCCTGCAGCATGAAGACATTGAGCGCGATTGCCAACGGGTATGACCATGATCTTCTCGCCCGGGCGGCGGACGTGACTTTGAAAGAGGGCCGCCCGCTGGTGCTCTGCCCCAGGGAGACGCCTCTCAACGCCATCCACCTGGAGAACATGCTCAAGCTGAGCCGCCTGGGAGTACGGATCGTGCCGCCCATGCCCAGCTTTTATCACCGCCCCAGACAAATCGAGGATCTGATCCGTTATCAGGTGGTTCGGGTGCTGGACCAGTTCGGGCTCCGCGCCGGAGAGGACGGCCGTTGGGGCGCAGCACCCGCTGAGTCGAAAGGAGAAACGTAACATCATGGGAAAACGCGGTTTAAAAAATGTAGCTTACGATTATTTGCTGGATGCGATCATGTCTTATGAGCTGAAGCCAGGGCAGGCCATCGTCGAGCAGGACATATCGGATCGGCTCAACATCAGCCGCACTCCGATCCGGGAGGCCTTCAAGCAGCTGGAATCCGAAGGGCTGGTCCGCCATCTGCCCTCCCGGGGGACCTTTGTGACCAATCTGACCGTGCAGGACGTGGAGGAGATCTTTCAGCTCCGGGAGCTCTTTGAGATCACCGCCCTGAAAAGTGCGATCAACTGCATCACCGACGACGAGCTGGACTACATTGAGGACCGGGTGCGTTATCTGGACGATAAAAAAAGCGAAGAACCCCCCACGCAGGAGGCCTTCTATCGCTCGGACCGCGACCTGCACATGATGATCATGAAATATTCCGGCAACTCCCGCATGATCAAATTCCACAAGACGCTGGAGGCCCAGCTGGAGCAGCTGCGCCGGATCTCGGCCATGACGCCCAAGCGCCTGGTAAAATCCCGGCAGGAGCACCTGGATATCATCTATGCCCTGCGCACGCGTGATCTGGTCAGCGCCACCAGGCATCTCTCCATCCACCTCCAGAACATCAAGGAGAGCACGCTGAACGTCTGCAGGAACATGGTCTCGCAGTACTGACCGCCCGCCAGGCACAATCGCAGAAAAACGCCAGGTGTGGCACCAATGCATATGGCTCGGCCCGCAAGCGGCTTCGACACGCTTGGGAACATCTCAGGCGGGGGGCCTCTGCAAAACAGAGGACC